>OLYC01000009.1_pt1 | contig 271345 bp, 260 predicted proteins | sample 1674271 | NCBI WGS metagenome assembly OLYC01 (sample SAMEA103958154, study PRJEB25191) | human gut metagenome
GATCACCGCAGGCAGTATGGACCTGGCTGCTTTTGCTTTATTTTATTCCTATTGTCGGATTTATTCTATATCTGATCATAGGGCAGGATTATCACAAGAATAAGATGTTTAAGGCAAAGGAGATTGAAGGTGAGCTGAAATACGCTGTGCGAAGGCAGGAGGAAACCATTTATCACAGGCAGCTGAAGATGACGAGTCCGGCACTTAACAGGTTCCGGGATCTTGTGCTTTATAATCTGGAGGCCGGACAGGCAGTTCTGACAGATAATAATGATATCCGTATTTATACAGATGGTAAAGAGAAGTTTCATGCACTGATCGAGGAAATGAAACGTGCGAAGAAATATATCCATGTACAGTATTATATTATCAGGAATGATGAAGTGTGGCAGGATATAGAGAAGGTATTGATCGAGAAAGCACATGAAGGTGTAGAAGTCAGAGTTTTGTTTGACAGTATGGGATGTCGTACCATGCATAAAAGAGATTGGGACAGGCTGAAACGCGAAGGGATTCGGGTCGCAGAATTCTTCCCGGCGATTCTGGGACAGCTTCAGATGCGTGTGAATTATCGAAATCACAGAAAGATTGTCGTGATTGATGGAAAGGTTGGCTTTGTTGGTGGTTTCAATGTAGGCAGGGAATATATTGGAAAAGACGAAAAGTTTGGTTATTGGAGAGATACACATTTGTGTATTGAAGGTGCAGCGGTCACATCTCTTGCAGTGAGGTTTGTCCTGGATTGGAATTATGCAGCTCATGAGAACTTGTTTTTGGAAGATCATTTGTTTGAGATTCCACAGTATGACAGGCATGGATTTGATCCGGTACAGATTATCTCAAGTGGACCGGATTCACAGACGAAGACAATCCATGACAATTATCTTCATCTGATCCACAGTGCAAGAAATCATGTTTATATACAGACACCGTATTTCATACCGGATGCGTCCATTCTGGATGCGTTGAAGATTGCAAGCAGATCCGGGGTAGATGTCAGAATTATGATCCCATGCAAACCAGATCATCCATTCGTTTACTGGGCAACGTATTCTTATATTGGGGAGATGGTTGCAGCAGGCGCAAAATGTTATGTCTATAATAATGGATTCCTTCACGCAAAGACATTATCAATAGATGGCATGGTTGCCTGTGTAGGTACAGCGAATATGGACATCCGAAGTTTTGGACTGAATTTTGAAGTGAATGCAACAATCTATAGTGAGCGTACAGTGCAGAGGTTGGAAAGAGCTTTTGAGAATGATATGACAATGAGTACGCAAGTGACACGAAAGATATATGAGGAGAGGAATTTACTGATCCGGTTCAAGGAACAGTTTTCCAGATTACTGTCACCACTTTTATAGTGGATAAGACAAAAAAATAAAAAAGAAATTATAAAAGAGGAGAAACAGGAAAATGAAAAAAAGAGTGATTGCGGTTCTTACAGCAGTTCTGATGACAGCATCTTTAGCAGGATGCGGAAGTGGTAAGTTGTCTAATGATTATGTGACAGTGAACAAATATAAAGGACTTGAAGTAACAGAGGTTGCCAAAAACGAGGTGTCCGATGATTCTGTAGAGCAGGAGGTACAGTCCAGACTGGAAGCTGCTGCGACAGAACAGGATGTAACAGACCGCGCGGCACAGAGCGGAGACTGGGTAAATATTGACTATACAGGAACTCTGGATGGAGTTGCATTTGACGGTGGCACAGCTACAGGATATGATCTGGAACTTGGATCAGGATCGTTTATCGGAGCTTCAGGCGATTATCAGGGATTTGAAGACCAGATCGTGGGACATAATACCGGCGAAGAGTTTGATATCACTGTACAGTTTCCTGAGAATTATCAGAGTTCTGATCTTGCAGGAAAACCGGCAAATTTCCACATTGTATTGAATAAGATTTATCAGAAAGTAACACCGGAGCTTACAGACGAGTGGGTTGCAAATAATAGTGAAAGCAGCAAGACGGTTGATGAATACAAGGAAGAGGTGAAAAATTCTCTTCAGGAGCAGCAGGACGATTCAGGTAATTCACAGTTGAAACAAGAAGTACAGACTGCTTTACTGGATCAGATGGAGGTAAATAAATATCCTGACGGTGCAGTAGATGAGCAGGTGAAACAGGCGAATGATTACTATACACAGATTGCACAGATGTACGGAGTAGAGCTGAGTGATTTTATTACAACTTATCTGAATATGACAGAAGATCAATTTAACGAAAAAATTGAAGACTCAGCAAAGCAGGCTGTTCAGCTTGAAGAAGCTGTAAAACTGATCGCCAAGAAAGAGAAACTGGAACCGTCTGATAAGGAATATAAAGAAGGAATGCAGGAGTATGCGGACAAAGCCGGAGCAGATCTGGATACCTACAAAGAGCAGGTGGGAGAAGATGTTCTGAAAGATGCAATCCTTCGTGATAAAGTACTGGATTATCTGGTAGACAATTGCGTACAGGTAGAGCAGTCCGATAAAAATTAAAGGGGAATAAAGGAGGAACAAAAAGCATGATTAAAATGGAGAATGATGTGCTTAGCGTAGAGATTGCTGAGCACGGTGCAGAGCTGACAAAACTGTATAACAAGAAAACAGGTACAGATCTTCTCTGGGATGCAGAACCAAAATTTTGGAAACGTCATTCACCGGTGCTATTTCCAAATGTGGGAAAAACCTATAAGAACACAGTGAAGATTAACGGCACACAGTATCCGACATCACAGCATGGATTTGCAAGAGACAGTGAGTTCAAATGTATTCATGCAGGCAAAGAAACATCAATCTTTCTTCTGACATCAACAGAAGAGATGAAGGAAGTTTATCCATTTGATTTTGAACTTTTCATTACTTATACACTGGAAAAAAATGTACTTCATGTAAAATGGGAAGTAAAGAACCCGTCTGATGAGACAATTTATTTCACAATCGGAGCGCATCCGGCCTTCCGCTTTGCAAAGAACGAGGAAGGAAAGACAGATTATATTCTGAAGTTCCCTGGAAAAGATGAATTGAAGTATTGTCTGATCAATATGAAAGAAATGGCTCCTGATCCGGAAGAACTGCATGAGATGAAACTAAATGAAGAGACATATCCGTTGACAGAAGAACTTTTTGAAAATGATGCGTTGATCTTTGATAATACGCAGATTGAAGAAGCATGGATCTGTCATAAAGACGGAACTCCGTATGTGGGAGTTAAGTCAGAAGGATTCCCAAGCTATGGAATCTGGTCTGTAAAAGACGCACCGTTTGTCTGCCTGGAACCATGGATGGGAAGATGCGATAATATTGGATTTGATAAAGAAATCTCTGAGAAGCCTGGAATTAATAAGGTAGAGAGCGGAGAGACTTTTGAAAAAGAATATCAGATCGTTGTTGCAATATGAGAATTCAGGTATACTGAGAATAGTATCCTGTGGAAAGGAAAAGCCCCCGTTAACCGGAGGCTTTTTTCTCTTTCATTCTCTTGATCACTTTCAGACGCGTGAACTCTTCACGCTCTTTTTCTTCCAGTGCATTGGTGATCGAATAGACCAGATTTGAATACATTGGAATTGTAATGTTCTGGAGAGCATTTGCTCGTTTCTGCGTCTTCTTGATATTACTTGCGAGACGGTAAGCGGCGTTTTCAACCATGGAAAGCTTGATCGTAAGGTCTTTTACCTTGCGGAAGGCCTCACGGGCAATATCAATCGATTCCTTTGTGGTACTGAAGGCATAGGTCGGCTGACCTGCGTCCGGGATATATTTCACATGAGGAATCTCGGTTCCCATGATACTTCGTGTCTGGATCGTGATAGAATTTTCAATCGGTACAGTGTAGGCGAGCTGTTCTACCATGCTGATACCGTTTTCGATATTAGCACGCTGCAGACATTGATACGCATAAGTAAATGTTGAATCAATCTCTTCCTGTATGGTGCGTGCTTCTTCAATCAGATCCATCAGTTCACGAATCAGGATGTTACGCTTCTTATCCATCAGATCATAACCCTGCCGGGCAAGTGCAAGAGAGTTCTTGGCCAGCATCAGATTACCCTTTGTTGGAAATGTACGTGGATCCATGAAGCTCCCTCCTTTCCCTAGTCTTCTACAGCAGGTTTATAGTATTTATCAAGAATCTTCGTATCAACACGGTCGAGTTCTTCTCTAGGGAGTTTTCCTAAAAGTTTCCATCCCAGATCCAAAGTCTCCTCCATCGTACGGTTCTCATTAACACCCTGTCCGATGTAGTGCTGTTCAAAGTCGATTCCGAATTCCAGATATTTCTTATCCAGTGGTGAAAGTTCATCTTCACCGATAACAGAAGCCAGATTTCTTGCATCTCCAACTTTTGCATAAGCGGAGAATAACTGATTGGCAAGATCCTGATGATCTTCACGTGTAAAACCTTCTCCGATACCGTCCTTCATCAGACGGGAAAGGGATGGCAGGATATTGATCGGAGGATAGATTGACTGCCCATGGAGCGGGCGGTCAAGTACAATCTGTCCCTCGGTGATATATCCCGTTAGGTCAGGAATCGGATGCGTGATATCGTCGTTTGGCATAGTCAAGATTGGAAGCTGTGTTACAGATCCGTTTACGCCTTGTACAATACCGGCACGTTCGTAGATGGTTGCCAGTTCACTATACAGATATCCCGGGAATCCTTTACGGCTAGGAATTTCTCCTTTTGAGGAAGAGACCTCACGCATGGCTTCTGCGAAAGAAGTCATATCGGTAAGGATAACGAGGATATGCATATTTTGTTCAAATGCCAGATACTCCGCAGCTGTCAGTGCAACCTTTGGCGTGATCAGACGTTCTACAACCGGGTCATTTGCCAGATTCAAAAACATTGCTACATGATCGGCAACACCGCTTTCTTCAAATGTGTTACGGAAGAAATCAGCAACGTCATGTTTGACACCCATAGCAGCGAATACGATTGCAAATTTTTCATCAGAATCGCTTCCAAGAGAAGCCTGTTTTACAATCTGTGCAGCAAGCTGATCGTGCGGAAGTCCATTTCCGGAGAAAATCGGAAGCTTCTGTCCACGAATCAGAGTTGTCAGTCCGTCGATCGCGGAAATTCCGGTGTGGATATAGTTTCTTGGGTATTCTCTGCGGACCGGGTTGAGCGGAAGTCCGTTCACATCTCTTTTTAAAGTGGAGACAAGCGGCCCGAGGTCATCGATTGGCTGTCCGATACCGTTGAAGGTACGGCCAAGGATATCCGGGGAGAGTGCAATCTCCATCGGGTGTCCGGTGAGTTTCGTATGTGTATTTTTCAGGGACATATTTTCAGAACCTTCGAAGACCTGGATTACTGCCTTGTCTTCGTAAATCTCTACAATACGTCCTATTTTGCGTTCTGTGCCGTCTACGACAAATTCTACGATCTCATCGTAAAAGGCGTCCTGTACGCCCTCTAACACGATCAGAGGGCCGTTGATACTGCTTAAGCCAAGATATTCAATTGACATGATAGTGGTCCCTCCTTATGCATTTTTCTCAAGTACGTGCTGATAGAAAGCGTCAATATCTCTGTGATACTGTGCAAACATTTCCGGGCGGTTATTTGGAACATCATATTTGATCGCAATGACACGATCGAAAATATTCTCAGATTTTAATACGGACATCGGATGTCCCATTGTGACAAGGGTACGTGCCTGCTTGTAAAGGTACAGGATCGTATCCATCATCAAGAACTGTTTTTCCATAGAAACGCAGGTGTCATCCGGGTGGAATGCATTTTGCTGCAGGAAACCAAGACGAATCACACGGGCAATCTCAAGGACAAGTTTCTGATCATCCGGGAGTACATCACTTCCAATCAGTTTTACGATCTCAAGAAGACTGCTTTCCTGATTCAAAAGTGCCATCAGACGGTTGCGGTAATCAACGAATTTCGGAGATACATTGTCCTGATACCAGTGACTTAAGTCGTTCAGATACTCACTGTAACTTGTCAGCCAGTGGATGGCCGGGAAATGTCTTGCATAGGCAAGGCTCTTATCCAGTCCCCAGAAGCAGCGGACGAATCGTTTGGTGTTCTGTGTAACCGGCTCGGAGAAGTCACCACCCTGTGGGGAAACAGCACCGATGATCGTAACAGAACCGTCTGTTCCGTTCAGGTTATGCATCATTCCGGCGCGCTCGTAGAACGCAGACAGACGAGATGCGAGGTAAGCCGGGAACCCTTCCTCGGCAGGCATCTCTTCCAGACGTCCGGAAAGCTCTCGAAGAGCCTCAGCCCAACGGGAAGTGGAGTCGGCCATGATCGCTACATCGTAGCCCATGTCACGGTAATATTCTGCCAAAGTGAGTCCGGTGTAAATGCTGGCTTCACGGGCAGCAACAGGCATGTTGGAAGTATTGGCAATCAGTGTAGTACGGTCCATCAGAGGTTTGCCGGTACGAGGATCGGTCAGTTCACTGAACTCTTCCAAAACCTGTGTCATCTCATTTCCACGCTCACCGCATCCGATATAGATGATGATATCTGCATCGGCCCATTTGGCGATCTGATGCTGTGTCATGGTCTTTCCGGTTCCGAATCCGCCTGGGATGGCAGCGGTACCGCCCTTTGCGATCGGGAACATGGTATCGATGATACGTTGTCCGGTAACAAGCGGAACAGATGCCGGGAAACGGTGATGAGTCGGTCGCGGAGTACGGATCGGCCAATGCTGAGTCATTGTCAGTTCTTTCTCCTGTCCGTTAGGAAGTTCCAGACGAACCAGAGGTTCGTCAATTGTGTATTCACCGTCTGCAACAGTCACAAGAACAGTTCCCTCTACTTCAGGAGGAACCATACATTTATGAGTGATCGCATGTGTTTCAGGAACTTCTGCGATAATATCACCTGCATGGAGATAATCTCCCTGCTTTACAGTGATGTGTGTTTTCCATTTCTTTGTACGGTCCAGAGAATCGACACTGACACCGCGTGTGATAAATGCGCCGCCGGAGGATTCTGCGATATCTTCCAGTGGACGTTCGATACCATCAAAAATGTTGTTCAGGATACCGGGTGCAAGTGTTACGGATACAGGGCTTCCGCTGGCAATAACTTCTTCGCCCGGGCGAAGCCCCGTTGTTTCCTCATAAACCTGAACGGTTGTCATATCTTTATCCAGTGCAATGACTTCTCCAACTAACTTCTGTTCTCCGACATAGACCATCTCGGACATACGGAATCCTGTGTTGCCTTTCAGATAAATGACGGGACCATTGATGCCGTAAATTTTCGCTGTCTTAAGCAATGCCGTCACCTCCTAAAAATACAAATTTGTCATACTGTTCTTTCAGTTGTGTGCTGAAGGAATTATCGATCAAAATGTTGCGGGAACGGATGACAGCACGGACACCGCCCCGGAAATCTTCGGCGCTGATCGTCAGATGAACTCTTGTAGCATCTTCCAGATCAGAACGTTTCTTCTCATCAGTTGGGTTAATATAGATTGTAAGCTCATCATTTCCGGCAAAAGCCACTGCTTTGCGGATGCATTTGATAAGAAAATTATTATAAGCTTCCGTCTTCATAAATTCATCGATTAATGCGTCTGCTTCCTCGAAGATCTTGTCTTTCAATTCTTGCTGAACCTTGCTTTGACGACGTTTGATCTCCAGCTGGGACTTGGCGAGCGCCTGATTCAGTGAGAGCTTCGCATTGGCAGCTTCCGCCTTGATGCGAGTTTCTGACTGTCTTGTGGCTTCTGCCTTATGATCTTCGAAAACCTTCTCCAGGGCAGCCTGATGGGTGTCAATGATGACATTTCCCTCTAAGCGGGCCTGCTCCATGGATGTGGTTTGCAGGTGTGCGATTTTTTCTTCCAGAGTCAAGAGGAATCCCTCCTTTAGTTCGTAATATAATTGCGTTTATAATTTCAGTCCGATCGCCTCAGTGATATATGAGGTGATAAAGTCTTTCTGACGACCGGTTCCGTGGCGGTCAGGAATTTCAATTAATAACGGCATCTTTCGCTCCAGTCGGAAAGTGTCGATAATGTCAGGAAATTCCTGACCGAACTTCTCAGTCAGAAGAACAATGCCGACAGTCGGATCGGAAAGCACTTTTTCCAAAGCTTGTTTCAGCTCATCCCGTTCGTGGACGACAACTCCGTCTACACCGGCAAGACGCATTCCGGTGTAAGTGTCGACATTGTCACTGATCAGATACATTTTCATAGGCGGCTCCTTTCTGTTGAAAATCAGAAATTAGAGATTTCCTAAGATCATGAAAGAGATGATCAGTCCGTACAGACAAACACCTTCGGCAAGTCCTACGAAGATCAAGGATTTACCAAGAACGCTGGAATCCTCGCTGATTGCTCCAAGTGCTGCGCTGGCTGCACTTGCAACAGCGATACCACCGCCGATACAGGAAAGACCTGTAACAAGTGCGGCTGCAAGATATCCCATTCCTGTTGCGATTGTAGCACCGGAAGATGCGGCAGCTTCAGCAGCCTGTACATTTGCCGGACCTGCAAGCATCATGATAGATGCAATGGCAAATGCGCCGAAGAAGAAAAATGCGTTGACACCGATTGTACGTTTGTAGCGTTTTTTGTTCTTTTCACCGATCAGATAATATCCGAATGGGATGATGATACTTAAAACAAGTGCTGCGATAAAGATGATTTTTGTTGCTAAACTCATAGTGGAATCCTCCTGATTTCTATACATTTTATGGCTGTCATAGATTTAAGCCAGACAGTTATTTCGTTTTCTTTTTTGTATATGGGTCGAATGCACGTCCGCTTCCTTTGTAGAAACGGCTGAACATCTCATAATATTCCAGACGAAGTACCTGAATACCTACGATCAGTCCTTCGAATCCGCATACGAACAGGTTGCCGAAGATTACTCCGAACCAGTTCGGATTTCCGCTTTCAGCGCCGGCCAGCTGAAGTACTACTTCCATGATAGCGGCATGGCTGACAGCAAATGCACCGATACGGATAAAGGAAATAGTGTTTGAGAAATAACTGAGCAATGTCTCAAACATCTCGAAAAAGCCTTGTACGATGTACATTCCAGGGCCTGTTTCCATCTTGTCGGCACGTTTCTCAATCATGCGGGTCAGAGGCTCTTTCAGGAAAATGAGAAGCAGCGGGACACCAAACATGATACCCATGACAATACCACCCGGAAGCGGATTGCCTGTCATAAAGAGAACGATGGTTACTACAACGGCAATGTAGAAAATAAGTCCTGCCACACCGTTTGGATCAAACCAGGTACTTTCGATATCTTTGCTTCTTGCGGCATTGATAATATGTAGGATCATCGCTACGATGATCAGGAACATACCAAATGCGACAGCAACGATAAACACTGTGTTCAGTTTGCCGAGGAACGGCAGCGTAGTCATATGGTCGATTGGTCGTATCCACAATGGTTCAATGATGTCTTCAAATCCGAAAATACTTCCGAACATAAATCCGAAGATTGTGGAAAATACACCGGCAGTTGCGATAATTCCGGCAAGTGGAGCTTTCTTAAAGTGATAGATCAAGGCTCCGCAGATTAAAAGCAAAAGCCCCTGTCCGACATCTCCGAACATAACTCCGAAAATAAAGGAGTATGTGATCGCTACGAAAATGGTTGGATCCATCTCATTGTGAGCCGGAAGACCATACATCTGAATGTACATTTCAAATGGTTTGAATAGCTTCGGATTTTCCAGCTTTGTCGGCGGCTCTCCGAAGTATGCATCATGGTCGTCTTCGACAACGACAAAGACTTTGTCATCATCTTTGATTTCTTCCAAAAACTTCTCTACATCATCTTCTGCCATCCAACCGCAGAGGATATAAGAGTCATCCTGGCTGTCTTTCATCCGGGCAGCCATCTTACGGATGTCAAAGTTCTTGGAGAGTTCCTCCAGACGGTTTTTCGCTGCAATAAGTTGTGGAGCTCTGTCAGAAAGCATCTCTCCGGCTTCTTTATCTAGATCCTGGATCTCCAGATTGATCCTTGCAATGTCGCGTTCCAGTGACTGGTAAGCGAAAGACGGAGTTCCTTCAAATTCATCTTTCAGCTCGATGCGTTCAAAATGAAGAGAACGGAAAACAGCATCTACCTTTTGTGCTTCTCCCGGAGAAACGAAGTAAGCGCCGTATACGAAGCTTTCATCGCGTTCACCTTCAACGAAGATTGCACTCAAATCATCCATCAGATATTTATTCATCTTGTGATAAGATTCCAGCGCGATCCGTCCGAAACGATATGTAATATATCGATATCCGAGGACCTTGTGAAGATCACAGTCGAGGGGGCGGAATGGGGAGAGCAGTTGCTGTTTGGCACGGAGCTCTTCAATCTTAGCTTTCTTTTTCTCTTTCTTTGCCTGCAGACCTTCGTAATCTTCACAGGCTTTGCGAACAACCTCAAACATGTCGTCGAGACCTAAAGATTCATCCGGTGTAACATCATCTACATTCGGAAGATAGCCGACGAACTGGGTTGCCTGGGCAAGTACATCCCGGTACGGATTAAGCTCTACGAACGGGCGAAGATTATCGACTGTCTTAAGCTCGGACAGTGCGGACTCCAGTTGTATCTCATAACGTGAGAGATACAAGTCTGTGACACGGTCAATATCATCCCGCGGACCGGAAATGTTGATAAATTTCATTTTAACAATCATTGGGTTCTACCTCCAACGTACGCTAACGTCTCGCCCGGTGTCAGTCCGTAACGGATGCATTCCAGAGCGGTAGTCAGCTTTTTGATTTCTTCTTCTTTTAAGAAGAGGTAAGTGTTGACAGCGGCGATGGAGTAAGGATTCCGTCTTCTGTCAATGGTGTACAGATGATGGAGACATTCTGAATACATCTGCTCCATGGTAAGCTGCTCAGTGGATTCATAGCGGCGGGCATAAGGAGTCTGATTGCAGAGTGTCTGCAGTTCTTCCAATGTCGTTGCCTCGACCATTCCTTTGATCAAGTCAGTAGACAGACGATAGTGGATCGGAAGAATCAGCTGATAAATGTCAGCAGGTTTCATATTAAAATATTTCTTGGCTCTGTAGATCCACTGCATATTGAGCAGATCAATCTGAGTGCCGCAATCCCGCTGGTATAATTCCTTGTCTTCCTTTTTCAGGACTTTTTTCCGTGCTTTCCAAAGAGTTGTAAAATAATAAAGATTTAATGCCAGATCGTAGTCATAAAGAGTGACCGAAGGGGAATCCTTTAATTTCTTTAAAGGTTCATAATATTCTGTCTCCTTTAATGTCTCGATCAGTTCATCGGTGGTGCGTGAGGTGATCAGTTTTTCAATCGATATCTGTGAATACCGGTCGAAGAAAGGACGCTTGTAATCAAGATCAAAAGGTTTCTGATAATGGTTGATCACAATCCTCAAACAATAATTGATCAGCTCAACTTCATAAGATTTCAGGCGAAGCTTCATAAGCTTACGCTGTTTCTGTCCACAAAAGCGGTAAAGCTTTGCGTAGTCGCGGTAAAGTGAACGAGTCAGAATCTTCTCAATACTTCCTCTGTGAAGCTGTTCGGGGGCCAGTTCTTCTAAAATATCTGCGTAAGCAGTTTCTTTCTTCAGATATTCAACTACCTCGGGAACATTGTGCAGAGAAGCGATTTCCTCAAACTGAGCCGGGGTGAGAAGCTTAGCTTCCATTGCCCGGGTTTTCGTTACGATACCACTGTATTCCAGTAGATTTCCCATAGGCTACACCTCAGTGATCCGTCGGAGAATCTCATGAGCATAATCAGAATGCTTTTCATTATATTCCTTCTGCAAGGCGTCGAGTTCATCCTGACTTTCCTGACTTTGCCCGGATAAGATCCGTGAGGTCTCCGCTTCCAGTTTGTCACGAATTTCTTGAATCTGCCGCTGCGTATCGGCTTCAAGCTCTTTGTCGAAATCCATCCGCTTTTTGTCAAATTTTTCATCTAATGTGGACTTTTCGGCTTCTGCATGTTGCACGATTGCAGATGCGGCGGATTCAATCTCTGTCAATTTGTTTATAATAGAGTCCATAACCAGCCTCCTTTTTGTTAGAAATTCATAATATCTTTTATAATACACCTTTTGGAGAAAATTACAAGCAATCTGAAAAGATAATTTATGTTAAATATCCAGAGGTATTGGAGATAGAGACTGTGAGTCTGAGAATGTCATTAATATTCTTCAAAATGGCTTTCTTGTGTGGACAGTAATTAGTTGTGAGATGAGAAAAATCATGTTATGATAAGACCTGAAATAATCCGCAGATATCAAAGAAGGTTTTACCTTATATATAGAAAGTACGCAGTAATGCTGTGGTGAAGAACAGGAGAAAAATAGCAGATGAGATTAAGAAATATACCAAGAGCAGATGGCGTGATCGATGCACATCGTGCTGTGATCAAGAAACCAGAGGAGCAGAGAGGTCAGTGGGCTCAGGTCTTTGGAAATGAGAAACCAATTCAGATTGAAATCGGAATGGGAAAGGGCCAGTTTATTTTGAATATGGCTAAGGCTCACCCAGAGATCAATTTTATTGGAATTGAACGTTATTCCAGCGTCCTGCTTCGTGCACTTGAAAAATATGATACAGAGGAATTTGAAAATCTTGAGAATATCCGTTTTATTTGCATGGATGCAAGAGAGATTGAAGCAGTGTTTGCACCGGCAGAGGTGGATAAGATCTTCTTGAACTTCTCGGATCCGTGGCCAAAGGCTAGACATGCAAAACGTAGATTAACATCAACAGAATTCCTTGCAAGATACGAGAAAGTTCTTGTGGAAAATGGAAGAGTAGAATTTAAGACAGATAATACTGAACTTTTCAACTTTTCTCTGGAACAGGTGAAAGAAGCTGGATGGGAACTGCTTGCTTATACTTACGACCTGCATCATCAGGAAGAGATGAATAAGGGGAATATTATGACAGAATATGAGCAGAAATTCTCAGAGAAGGGAAATCCAATCAATAAACTGATTGCACAGAGAAAATAAGCTTCATATATTATTATATAGAAAGAATGGGATTTACAGGAGAACAGGATGAGACGGGGAAAATGTTGGAAAGCTGGGATCCGTGAGTTGTGTTATTGTCATCAGAGACTGAATCGAAGGATTGTCTGCATTTGCAGATCCTTCGAGGAGGTGTATCGAATTTTAAATAGGGGATATTGCAACAAAGACACGGGAAAGAAGAAACCTTGTTGATATCGTCTGAATTGTATATGAAATTAATAATTTTGAAAAAAATGAAAAAATTTGAAAAAAGGGGTTGCATTCTGGCAACAACTGATATATAATACTATTTGTGTTGAGGAACACGAGACACAAAAACAAAAGAATGCGCGATTAGCTCAGTTGGTAGAGCACCTGACTCTTAATCAGGGTGTCCAGGGTTCGAACCCCTGAAGGCGCACTCGAAAGTCGCAAGCTATGCTTTTCGCTGGTTTGAGGCTTTTTTTGTTTTACGGATTTTACGCAACAATCAGGAACCGGTTAGGATTTTGATAATGGGATGATAAAATATGATTAAGTTAAGCAAGCTTTATATGCGAATATACAGGAAATGACGTTGAATTTGAACATAGAAACGTCGAATCGGGAATCGGTTATTTTGCGAAAAATTTCGTAAATTGATAGTGATATTTTGGGGAATGCGTGTTATAATAATTTCGAGCAGTAAAGTCGGGAATACATTAAGAAAGGAAGAAGATATGGATAGAGCGGATATCGCTGTAATCGGAACGGGACCGGCCGGAATATCGGCAGCAATCAATGCCCGTATCCGGAGGAAGTCTTTTCTGTTATTTGGCAGCAGTAAATTAAGTGCTAAAATAGAGAGCTCCGAACAGATAGTGAATTATCCGGCAATCGATGCTATAAGCGGGCCACAACTGAATGAACGGTTTCGTGAACAATTGGTTAAGCTTGAGATTCCAATTATCGATGAACGTATTACCGGCATCTATAAGATGGAAAATTATTATCTCATAATGGCAGATCAGAAGCAATATGAGGCCTCAACCGTTATCATTGCGACGGGGGTCGAGACAGTCAGGGCACTTCCCGGAGAAAGAAAGATGCTTGGCCGCGGTGTGAGTTATTGTGCCACCTGCGACGGAAGGCTGTACGAAGGCCGCAGAATTGCCGTACTGTGTGATAATTCCAATATGGAAGATGAAGTCGATTACCTCTGTTCGCTTGCGGGCGAGGTGGTTTATTTTCCGTTATTTAATAGTGACATGAAGCGGGATAATCTTGTGATGGCACAGTCACGGATGAAGGCTGTTAAAGGAACAGATTATGTCGAATGCGTGGAACTGCAGGATGGAAGTACAATAGCGGTCGATGGCGTTTTTATGTTAAAGCAGTCGGTTTCCGCGGATGTTCTTTTGCACGGACTTGATGTGTCCGGCGGACATATTGTCACGGACCGTAATATGGCAACCAACATGCCGGGATGTTATGCGGCAGGTGATTGCACCGGAACACCATATCAGATAAGTAAAGCAGTCGGAGAGGGCAATATAGCGGCTCACTCGGCGATAGCGTACCTTGGAAGGAGAAATAGTGATGACTAAGCCTAAGAAAATTAAAGAGCCCAAAGTAAAGGCAGTAAAGGCAGTAAAGGCAGCTAAGCCTGTCAAAGCGCCTAAGGCAACCAGACCTAAGAAGAAAGCAGCCGGCGTTAATAAAATATTCTGGGGCAGGAGAATCGGCATCAAAATGGTTGCAGGATTTCTTATACCAGTGATTTTAATAGTTGTTCTTGGTGTATCCTCATACGCTAAGGCATCCAAAGGTATTATAAAGAGTTATGAGGACAGTATGAGTCAGACCATAGGCATGACCAATGAGTTCTTCAGGCTTACAGTGGACAATGTCCAGGACAAATACAAAGAATATCTTAACAATGCGGATTTAAGCGTTTATTTTAAGAATCTTATGAATAAGAGTGAAAGCATTTCATTTGCAAAGAGATATTCCCAAGAGATGAAGAAGAACATTACAACAGACGGTTCCGTAACTAATATGTACATACTTGCTGACAATGTAAAATCACTTATAACGACCAATACGGAAACGGATAAGCTGTACAGTGCTTATGCCGATACGGAAAATGGTTCGATATCGAAGAATGATGCATATAATTTCTATCTTTTCGGTAATGAATCGGCAGCAGACAGTGCAATGGGAACAAGTTCCGACGATTATGGATTGAGACTTGTGCGCCATATGAAGGATTATAGCGCATATCTTATCGTTGATATTGATAAGGAAGTTGTAACGGATGCGATTTCATCCCTTCAGGTTGGCAAGGGAACAATTGCAGCGATAATTACAACTGACGGTACAGAACTTTTAAGCGATGGAACGAACCCGGAGAAGCCTATTTTTACAGATAAGGATTTCTATAAGGACATTGCTGATTCCGGTGAAGATTCAGGACAGAAATATGTAAAATATAACGGAGAAAAATATCTTTTTATATATTCGGTGCTCAGCGGAAGAGGAGCGACAATATGTGCACTTGTTCCTGAAAGCGTACTCACGGAGCAGGCTTCGGAAATCAAACTTCTTACAATAATACTTGTAATTGTTTCAGCTATTATAGCAGGACTTATAGCAATGGCATTTTCAAGAGGTATAAGCGGCACAATAAATAAGACTAATAAACAGCTTAGACTTATCGCAGACGGAAATCTTGACGCAAGAGTTATTACATCGCGTAAGGATGAATTTGCACTTCTTGCGGCCGGGGTCAACGGCATGGCAGAAAGCATGTGCCACATTATCGGCAAGGTGAGAGAGGTTGCACATGAAGTTGCGGCAGCTTCTGAACTTGTTACTGAGAATTCGAGATCGATTCATGAATCATCAGATCAGATTCAGCATTCGATCAAGGAGATAGAGACAGGAACGGCTAATCTTGATACCGAATCCGAGAGATGCCTGTCACAGATGGATACATTATCACAGAAGATACATGATGTCCAGGGAAGTTCCGTAGATATCATGAATATGGCACATAGCACTGAGAAGGTTGTAAAAGACGGTAAGAACAGTCTTTCAACAATGACAGAAAGTGCCGTGGCGACAACCAGAATTACCGGAAGTGTTATTGAGTCAATCAGACTTCTCGAAGAGAAATCACTTACAATCGGTAATATCATTGAAGCTATTAACAGTATAGCAGCCCAGACGAATCTCCTTTCACTTAATGCGTCAATTGAGGCAGCAAGAGCCGGAGAGGCCGGAAAGGGATTTGCGGTAGTTGCGGAGGAAATCCGTAAACTTGCTGAACAGTCCAGGGAATCTGCGGAAGAAATCAGCAAGATTATCGAAGAGATTACAAGCAATACAAGAGAGGTTGTTGGTATAGCGGACGAGGCAAGAGGAATTGTCAGCAAGCAGGAGACAACAGTTTCCGAGACAGCCAAGGCTTTTGAACAGATTAATGACCATATGTCAAGATTTACAGAATCTCTGGATTCTATAAGCAGTGATATTAATAATATGGAAGATGCCCGTAAACAGACTCTCGGTGCAATGGAAGGTATATCGGCAGTATCGGCTGAGACCGCATCAGGTACGGCAACGGTATACACCAATGCGCAGTCACAGCTTTCACAGATTGAGTCACTTGACAGTGCAGCCGAGAATCTTGCCGAGAAAGCAGAGCAGCTTAACGAACTCCTTGCGGGATTTATTATCAATAATTAAATTAAATTCCGGTAGCCGGATACCATACAGTTGCTTATGTTGCCGAGGATATCTATAACTTGTGCGACATCTTTATCGGTATGTGTAAGAAAAGCATCAAATGTGCCGTGTATAAGGACGGTAAAGAGTAAATCAAACTCTAGACTGTCCTTGTACTGCGGCATTTTTTCATATATTAATTTCTTGATTTCATAATCGAGTCTTTCCAATAAAACAGTACGCCGGCTTCCGGCAAAAAGAATGTGAAACAGTCCGCTTTGTGAGAGTATAGCGGAAGAATATTCTGCAAATCCTTTTGGAGTATCTGTTATTATAAGCTCCGGGTCGGGAATGGAATTGATCACATTTCGGATAAGCTCGTCTTCAAGCTGTCCCGATAAATCATATATATCGTGGTAGTGCTGATAAAAAGTCGCTTTATTGATACATGCTTTCTCGGCAAGTTCCTTCACAGTTATTTTTTCTATATTTTTGGCTGAACGCAGTTCAATGAATGCATTGATAATGCTGCGCCTGGTTCTTTCAATTCTTAAATCCATAGTAGTCTCCTTTTTAGACAATTTGAGTGATTAGTTGTTTATCATACTTATTTAAAAATCCGTTGGTGGAAATAGGTAATAAATGAGTATAAAATAAATATATCATACTAAAACGACTGGTGTCAATTATACGACACGCGTTGCTAAACGGAGGATGGAATGGATATTTACGGATTTTATACTGGCAAAATTTTTGACGCATATGATTTTCTGGGCTGCCATCTGGATGGAAACAGAGGTTATTTCCGCACTTATGCACCGAATGCATCGAGGGTTACGGTAATCGGGGAATTTACCGGCTGGAAGGACTATGAGATGAACCGGATTCACGACGGTAAGTTCTGGGAACTGATCACAGACGGTGTCGAGGATGGAATGATGTACAAATACCGTATTTACGGAAGGGATGGCAGCGTGACGGAACATTGCGACCCGTATGGATTTGGGATGGAATTACGGCCTGACAGTGCTTCAATAGCCAGAGATATGAACAGATATGTATTTCATGACACGAAATGGATGCGCGACCGTTCGGACTGCCGCCGGGGTCCTCTTAATATATACGAAATCCATGCCGGCTCGTGGAAAACCAATCCGGAGAATGAGAATGGCTGGTATAAGTATAATGAGCTTGCCGACATCCTGATACCTTATCTTAAGGAAAACGGATATAATTATGTCGAAATGATGCCGATTGCAGAGCATCCGTGTGATAATTCGTGGGGATACCAGTCTACAGGATTTTACAGCCCGACATCACGTTACGGAACAGCGGACGAACTGCGGGAATTTATAGACAAATGCCATCAGAATGGAATCGGAGTGCTGCTTGACTTTGTGCCGGTGCATTTTGCGGTGGATGGATATGGCCTGTCAATGTATGACGGCACCGCAATATATGAATATCCGAACTGCGATGTCGGATACAGCGAATGGGGAAGCAGGAATTTCAATCACTCCCGCGGAGAGGTTCAAAGTTACCTGCAGTCCTGCGCTAATTACTGGTTGAAGGAATATCATTTTGACGGACTTCGAATGGACGCCATAAGTAATATCATATACTGGCAGGGTGATTCCAGACGCGGAATTAATAGAAATGCACTTCAATTTCTGCAATATATGAACCGCGGACTTAAGGGAATGTATCCGTCAATCATTCTGGCTGCGGAGGATTCCAGTCCTTATCCGGGAATTACCAAGTGCGCCGACTGGGGTGGGCTCGGATTTGATTACAAATGGGACCTTGGCTGGATGAACGATACGCTTATCTATTTTAAAGATGGCATGGACGATAGGATAAAAGATTATCATAAATTAACTTTTTCTATGATGTATTATTATTCGGAGAATTTTATACTCCCGTTCTCACATGATGAGGTCGTGCATGGCAAGGCAACTATTATGCAGAAGATGAACGGACAGTATGATGAGAAATTCCCTCAGGCGAGGGCTCTCTATATGTATATGTATACGCATCCGGGTAAGAAACTGAATTTCATGGGAAATGAAATTGGACAGTTAAGAGAATGGGATGAGACGAGGGAACAGGACTGGGATATCCTAAAGTATCCGGTTCATGATGCATTCCATCGTTATATGATGGAGCTTAATAAGCTCTATCTTGAGCATTCTGCATTATGGGAGAAGGATTTTGACAATGACGGTTTTATGTGGATTGACTGCCATGAGGAAGGGCGGTGCATATATGCGTATGAACGCCGCTCGTCCACGGAACGTCTGGTGATAGTGTGTAAATTTACAAATACGCCGGAGGAAAATTATTATTGTCATGTTGAAGGTGCGTCGGGTCTTAAGCTGCTTCTGGCATCTGATGCCGATTGTTTTGATGGGCCGGTTCATTATGATGAGGACGAGTCTGTAAAGGTCGTGGATAATACCGCAGAAATTAAACTTGGAGAATTTTGCACGAAAATATATAAAGTTATTTAGAATATAAATTAATTTTATTAAGTTCAGGTTGATATTGCGCACTTGAAATATATCATTCAATGATGTAAAATAAAGGTTAATCAGCGTACAGGAGGAAGACCCTTGAACAATAAAGAGATGATGGAATTAAGGCCGGAACTGGACAGTCAGTTTGATGAGCTTGTTAAGTATTGTATGGCATCCGGTGTCATTGATTCTAATTTATATATTGAATATGATGTTAAGAGAGGACTAAGAGAGAGCAACGGTAAGGGTGTTCTTACGGGACTCACGGAGATTTCCGATGTAGTGGGATTCGACGTGGTTGACGGAGACAGGGTGCCGTGTGATGGTCGTCTCTATTTCCAGGGATATAATGTCCAGGATCTTATCCGCAAAGGCGACAGAAGAAGATTTGCGTTTGAAGAAGCAACATATCTTCTGTTATTTGGCGCGCTTCCTACGAGGGAACAGTTAAGACAGTTTATAGATATTCTCGGAGGATTAAGAGAACTTTCGGGACAGTTCGTGCGTGACGTTATTATGAAAGCACCGAGCAGTAACATTATGAATGCATTGGAGAAGAGTATCGTCACATTGTATTCATATGATGAGATGGCTGAAGATATTTCTGTACCGAACGTATTGAGACAGGCGTTGCAGCTTATTGCCAAGATGCCGGTTATATCGGTATTTGCATATCAGTCATATATGCATTTTAAGATGGATGATGTTCTTATTATACGTAACCCGGATCCGCAATGTTCAACAGCTGAGAACATATTGAGAATGCTCAGACCTGATGGTAAATATACTGAACTTGAAGCTAAGGTTCTTGATGTTGCGCTTGTACTTCATGCAGAACACGGCGGTGGTAATAACTCAACATTTACCACGCATGTAGTTACATCATCCGGAACGGATACATATTCAACGGTTGCAGCATCTGTTGCATCGCTTAAGGGACCTAAGCACGGTGGTGCGAACCTTAAGGTTAAGCGTATGTTTGATGATATTAAGGAACATGTATCCGATTGGGAAGATGAGGATGCTCTTCGCGAATATCTTCAGAAGATACTTGATAAGCAGGCTTTCGACAATGCCGGACTTATTTACGGTATCGGACATGCGGTATATACATTATCAGACCCGCGTGAGGTTATTCTTAAGGAATATGCCAAGCGTCTGTCCGAGGAGAAGGGTTTTGTCAAAGAGTTTGAGCTTTATGACAGGGTTGAGAGAATAGCTAAAGAACTTGTATCCAAGTCCCGCCACACATTGAAGCCAATATGTGCGAATGTCGATTTCTACAGCGGATTCGTATATACAATGCTTGGAATACCGGAGCAGATGTTCACTCCGATATTTGCTATTTCGCGTATCGCAGGATGGAGCGCACACAGGTTGGAAGAACTTGTCAATAAGGGCAAGATAATCCGTCCGGCATATAAATATGTCGGACATCATGAAGAATATGTTGATTTGAACGACAGATAGATATCATAAGCTTCCGGGAATATTTTTCCCGGAAGCTTTAGTGTATACGGAGAGTAAAAATGGAACTCAGAGTATTAAAGTATTTTCTGATGGTTGCCAAGGAACAAAGTTTTACGAAAGCAGCCGAACAGTTACATATAACACAGCCGACATTGTCAAGGCAGCTTGCACAACTTGAGAACGAGCTTGGAACATCACTTTTTGTGCGGACAGGAAGAAATATTACATTGACGCAGGAGGGAATCCTGCTTAAAAGACGTGCACTTGAAATCATAGATCTGGAGGGACGCACTATTGAAGAACTGCATGGAGCAGACGAATATGTTGAAGGAACGGTTACCATAGGGTGCGGCGAATTTGCGGTGGTTGAGAAGCTGGCAGAGATATGCCGCAGATTTAAATCCAAATATCCACTGGTCCAGATTGCAATACACACTGCAACAGCAGACATGATATATGAGATGATGAATAAAGGACTTGTGGACGTAGGACTTTTTATGGAACCGGTGGATACACAGGATATGGAGTATATCAGACTAGTCGGCAGCGACCACTGGGTCGTAAGCATGAGGCCGGATGATGAGCTGGCATCGCATAAATACATTAAGAAACAGGATCTTATCGACAAACCTCTTATAATTCCGGAACGTGTGAATGTGCAGAGCGAACTGGCCAACTGGTTCGGTAAAGATTTTGACAGGATACAGATTGCGCTTACGAGTAATCTCGGAACCAATGCCGGCGTTATGGCAATGGCAGGACTTGGTTATCCGGTATCGATTGAGGGTGCGGCAAGGTACTGGCGTAAGGATCTGCTGGTGCAGAGAAGATTGTATCCTGCGATAACAGCTAACACTGTGATAGCCTGGCGCAGAAACATACCGAATTCCCGGGCGGTAAATAAGTTTATCGAAGAAATCAATGCCTTTAAGGCATTAATGATGATTTGATATAGGTATTAGACATAAATAAAATATAGAATTAGAATAGATATGTAAGGTAACTTATATATCTTTTTTAATATGGAGGTAACAAAAATGGGCAGAAAATTAGTAGCATATTTCAGTGCAAGCGGCACAACGAAGAAAGTAGCCGAGACAGTTGCGCAGGCAGGCAAATTTGATTTATATGAAATTACACCTAAAGAAGCATATACCAAGGCTGACTTAAATTGGATGGACAAAAAATCGAGAAGCAGTGTCGAAATGAACGATAAGAAATTCAGACCAGAGATAGTTAAGAAACCGATCAATACTGCGGATTATGATGAGATTATTCTCGGATTCCCTATCTGGTGGTACGTTGCACCGACGATCATCAACACATTCCTTGAATCATATGATTTCGCGGGCAAGAAAATTGTTCTTTTTGCCACATCGGGCGGAAGCGGATTCGGCAATACAGTCAGTGAACTTAAGGCATCTGCACCGGGTGCGGAAATCATTGAGGGCAAGGTTCTGAACGGAATGTCAGCACAGGATATTGCCGCATGGGTAAACACATTATAAAACCGGAGGATATGTTATATGGAGAAAATAATTCAGACCGCGGGCAGAAATGCACTCTCGGAGTTTGCACCGCAGTTCGCTCACTTTAATGATGATGTCCTTTTTGGCGAGAACTGGAACAATCAGGATATTGATGTCAAGACCCGTAGCATTATAACGGTTGTTGCGCTTATGGCTTCGGGAATCACCGATTCATCACTCGTATATCATCTTCAGAATGCGAAAAATCATGGTGTCACGCAGAAGGAAATCGCTGCCGTGATCACACATGTAGCATTTTATACAGGATGGCCTAAGGGCTGGGCGGTATTCAATCTTGCCAAAGAGGTGTGGCAGCCGGGTGAGGGCGATATGCCATACGAAGATGAGGCGATGAGAGCACATGCGAAGTCAATGATATTCCCGATAGGAGAGCCGAACACTGCTTTTGAGAAATATTTTGTGGGAAAAAGTTATCTCGCACCGGTTTCCAAAGAGCAGGTTGGAATTTTTAATGTAACTTTTGAGCCGGGCTGCAGAAATAATTGGCATATCCATCATGCAAAGAGAGGCGGCGGACAGATTCTCGTATGTGTCGGAGGACGCGGATATTATCAGGAAGAGGGTAAGGAAGCCATAGAGATGAAACCGGGCGACTGCATTAACATCCCTGCCGAGGTTAAGCATTGGCACGGCGCCACTCCGACGGAGTGGTTCTCACATCTCGCAGTTGAAGTTCCGGGTGAGGAATGTTCCAACGAGTGGTGTGAACCTGTATCCGACGAAGTATATGGTGTTTTGAAATAGATAGGTCATAGGAGGCTTCTTAATTATTGTGATATAAATCAGTCGAGCGCGATGACGGTATAAGTACAGCTAAGCGTGTCAAGCACTGTGTTATAGTTTTCCTGCTCAAAAGAGTATGTCAGAGAAATGTCATTATTTTTTGCATTATATATTCTGTTATACGTTATCGAATACTGATAAAGCGGTACTTTTGGTTTTGAATTGGGTGCGTAATATTGATAGATGCGTGTGGCGTTTTTGCATGTGGTGTCATCGTACCCATCTTTCATAACGACACATAAATTTCCGTTGTTGTCATTTGAACTTACGCCTATCGAGCCGCTTAAGCATACCATATATGTATGTCCCTTTTTCAAAGTGACCTTGTTCTGGGAGCAGGAGACCAGGTCTTTGCTGTTCAGCTTCTGCGTAAAATACGGTGTGGTTGCGTAATTTTGAAGAAGACGGTGACCCGAGATACTGCAGTCAGCAAAAAAATAGCCTGAACATATACCATCTTTGCCATTCTCACCATTTTGTCCGTCGGCACCGTCAGCGCCTTGAGCTTTTACTCCGGTATCGGAGCCGGCAATCCACCAGTTTCCGTTGTCACCTATAAACGGTGTGTTACCGTCTTTGCCGTCAACACCGTCCCGGCCGTCAACACCGTCTATACCGTCTTTTCCATCCTGACCGTTGATGCCGTCTTTGCCGTCGGCACCGTCATTTCCACGCAGTGTTGACATATCATAGAGGTTAAGCCATATTGAGTCCCCGGCATAGCGCCATTGCAGCATATCGTTATCGGCGCGGAATTCAGGAGTTCTGCCATCGGTACCTGTGCTGCCGGAAGGACCGGTAATGTCGGTGAGTGCCACAAGGTTCTGCCATGCGCCATCATCGTAACGCCATTGGATATATGCATCCGTACTGCGTACTTCCACAGTTCTGCCGTCAATGCCATCTTTGCCGTTGGCACCATCCTTGCCGTCGGCACCATCTATGCCGTCAATGCCATCTTTGCCGTTGGCACCATCCTTGCCGTCGGTACCATCTTTACCGTTGACACCGTCTTTGCCGTCGGTACCATCTTTGCCGTTGGCACCGTCTTTGCCGTTGGCACCATTTATGCCGTCAATGCCATCCTTACCATTGGTGCCGTTTTTTCCGTCCTGTCCGGCCGGACCGGCAGCTCCTGTAAGTTGTGCAATGTCCACCAAATCATGCCATTCGGTTTCGTTGTCGTATTTCCACTGAATAGCACTCTGACCACACTGTACGGCTACCCGGCGGGATTCCTTCCCGGTAATATTTTTCTTTACAAGTACGATACAGATTGCGGATAAAGTAATAGATACAAGCAGCAATGTACTAAGAAGTACAATTACAGGTTTTTTCACGCGAAACACCTCCACATATATTATTTTTTGTAATGTTCTATAAACAGGCTGACGCCTTGTTTTAATACCTCCATCTGTGTTTTCAGATAGTATTCGTCCTCAAACATGGCATAATGTACGCATGCGCGGACGAATATAAATATTAACGGCGTTATGGTTGTGTACGGTATACCTATTTTGGGCTCAAGCAGTTTGGCATACTCGGTGTATCGTTCATTTACGCCTTCAAAAAATTTCTTGCCATGTTCGATATATTTGGGCAGTGTATATACCTGGTACATAAGCCGGTATTTGCTGCCGTGTTTTTTGGCCGTCCAATAAGGCACTTCTTCGATAAAACGCATTACATCTTTCGGATCCGTTGGTGCTTTTTTCATAAAGTCATCTTCGACTTTTGACATACAATATGCTGTGGACTCAATGATAAGTTCGTCAAGATTCTTGAAATATGAATATAAATTTGCTTTGGTGCAGCCGCATGCATCTGCCAGGGCTTTAATTCCTGTGCCTGTAAGTCCGTTTTCTGCGTAACATTCAAAACATTTCTCCATAAGTTCATTTTTGCGTTCGATGTGCTGTTGCTCTGTTGTCTTCATGTTGTATCCTCCTATGGTGACTGACCGTTTGTTTATTATTAGTATAACATAGTATTGTAAGAAAAGCAAGGTATGATTGGGAAATTTGATCGCAATCAGAAGGTGAAAGAAGGCGCCCGAAGTTCGGGCCGCTCCGGTCGCAGGAACCAAAAAGAGAATGTGAATAATTGATATGCGCGTTTGCGTTATATTGGATAATTTCAGGCTTAGTGTAATGTATTCAAGGTCTTTTAATGCTTTAATTGATACTATTTCAGGGCTAAAATCTACCAAATCACACTTTTTTGCATTTTTGGGGGAATTTGGTGCCAATTTGGCAGGTCTCACATTGTAATATGTGAAAATTCATGTATCTTTTAGCATATTTATTCTCATATATTATCATAAGTGAGTGTCCTATATAGCAATTAATTATCACCAAATTGCAGATTATTGCCAAAGAAGTGTGAAATAATCATATTATACACCACAATATTGCTTTTTCGGTGTCGCATTTTACTACTAAACGGAGGTCTCCCGGACCTCCAGGGTTCTGCGCTCCGCTCCCGGTCGCAGGAACCAAAAAAGCCACCTCAAAGAGGTGGCTATAATAAGTCGATGCGACAGGATTCGAACCTGCGACCTCTGCGTCCCGAACGCAGCGCTCTACCAAACTGAGCCACGCATCGTCAATCAACGATAGATATCATATCACAACTCAGTTGGGATTTCAAGACCTAATTTGTGGGTGGATGCTAATTCCGGAAATATTCCGGATGACAGAGTGCGACTTATGATACGTTTTGAGTATCGGATATTCTAATTCTACCACTTTTTTGAGGAAAATAGCTAATCTGGTGTGAATTTTGATGATGAATTATTTAAAATAAGACACTTTTATCCTGAAACAGGTCTAATAATTGATATATTTGGGCGGAAACATACTGATTTAGAGCAGGATTTTCACACCAAATCGCCGAAAATGATAAAAAAGATGCGAAAAGTATAGCATACTATATCGAAATCACTCATCGAATTAGGGAAAAGGCACAACAATCAGAACGAAATATAACTGACTACACCAAAATCACGGCCGGAATTATCACAAAAGGCAATAAATCAGCCGCGCCGTGCCTGCATTATCACAAAAGATATCTACCACAGCTAATGTATGCAGATAGTCACAGATTTCCACAAATTTCCACTTTGCTACACTATATTCAGAAGCTTCATGCCGTTTTCGTATGCAAAAGCATTCTGCAATGTTTCGACGGCGATGGCCTGCATGGCTTCTTTGGTGAAAAACCCCATGTGGGAGGTTATCAGAACGTTGGGAAATGTGCACAGCCGCGAAAGAATATCATCCTGGATTATCTTGTTGGAGACATCCTCGTAGAAAAGGCCATCCTCTTCCTCGTAGACATCAAGGGCAACAGCACCTATATGACCTTCCTTCAGTCCGTCAATCAGGGCGGCCGAATCGATGAGAGAGCCGCGGGAAGTGTTGGAAATTATGACACCCTGCTTCATTTTGCGGATTGAAAGTTCGTTTATCAGGTGGTATGTGTCAGCTGTTAAAGGGCAGTGGAGTGAGATGACATCGGACTTTTCAAAAAGTTCGTCAAGGGTGACATAAATTGCGTCAAGGTTTTCATTGGGATACAAATCATAAGCAAGAACCTTCATATGAAAACCGTTGAAAATGTCAATCATGCACTGACCTATTTTGCCGGTGCCGATAACACCTGCGGTTTTGCCGTTGAGATCCTGACCCATGAGACCATTGATACTCATATTAAAATCGCGGGTGCGTGTATAAGCGCGGTGAAGCTTGCGGTTCACCGTCAGAATGGAAGCCATGGAAAATTCGGCGACGGCAGCGGGAGAGTAACTTGGAACACGCAGAACCGTGATGCCGAGAGCTCTTGTGGCATCAAGATTTACGTTGTTAAAACCGGCGCAGCGCAGAAGAATAAGTTTGATACCGAGAGAAGCCAGTGCCTCGGCAATTTGTTCAGTTACATTGTCATTTACAAAAATACAGACTGCATCGAAGCCACTTGCGAGGATAACGGTGTCCGGCATCAGTGAAGATTCAATAAAATGAATTTTCATGCCATACTCCTTGCTGAGTGGTTCAAACCACAGTCTGTCATAAGGTTTGGTATTGAAAAAAGCGATATTCATGATAGTACTCCTTGTAATATTTCAATAGAATTATTACCATATCGGGAGCAGATTATCCATTTATTTCATATGCGCTTCAATCCAGGCCAAAATATCATTGTATACAACATCACGGTCCTTCTCGTTAAGGATTTCATGACGCATGTCAGGGTAAAGCTTTAAGGTAACATCAGTGATGCCAAGTTTCTTATACTGCGTGTACACAGCAGACGGACCCTTGCCGTAATTGCCGACAGGGTCTTCACATCCTGCGGTCACGAGAATCGGCAGGTCATGCGGAATCGAAGTAAGATTACGCTCCTTGCATACGAATTTAAGAAGCTTGAAAAGCGTTCTGTAACCGTTAAGTGAGAAAGTAAAAGTACAATACGGGTCATCACGGTATTTATCGATTATGTCGCGGTCGCGTGAAAGCCAGTCGCTTGGGGATTCTGCGTCGGGGATGCGCTTGTTGTAACTGCCGAATGCAAGCTTGTCAATAAAAGCACTCTTGTAGCGGTCTCCGCGGAAAAGTCTCAAAAAATTCGTGAGAAAAATACCGAAGCCGGTTACAAATGAAGGCATTACGCCGGTTCCCATGACGATTGCCCCGTCGATGCCGGTGCCGTACATTGTAAGGTATTTGCGGAAGATGAAAGACCCCATACTGTGACCAAGTATATAATAAGGCACACCTGGATGGGCTTCCTGGGTTATTTTCTTGAGACGGTGAACGTCGCGGACAAGAATTGTCTCGGCATCGTGTTCGGCAAAATACCCAAGGTCCTTCTCTGTTGCAGCGGTGAGTCCGTGGCCTAGGTGGTCTTCGCCGACCACAAGGAAACCGTGACCTGCCATAAATGATGCAAAATCATCATATCGGTCCATATACTCCTCCATACCGTGGACGATTTGAAAAATTGCACGAATATTGCCATCATCAGGTGACCATGAATAGGCATGGCAAGTATTTATGCCGTCTCTCGACGGGAAACCGAATTCTTTTCTTATTGCCATATAAATTACCTCCGGAATAATAGTATACACATATTTTCTCATATTTTACGGACAAAGTAAACCAACAGAGTTAAAAAAACGTTTGAAAGAAGGGGGATAACCGTCTTGATTTTTTATGCGCCGTAGTTTAATATTAATGTATATACACAAATTTCAGGAGGAACCATAATGGTCAGATTAAGTCAGGGCGGTGCATACCTCTTAGGCGGCACGGAGATTGTTGAAGACAATAACGAAGCAGCTGCAGTTCTTGCGGCTAAGCTTGGAAGTGCTCCGGATAAGAAAGAGGCGGCACACAATACTATTGCATATAATATATTAACATCACATAATACATCGGGTAATGATGAAAAGCTTGAGATTAAGTTTGATAAGCTCACATCACACGATATAACATTTGTAGGAATTATTCAGACTGCCAGAGCAAGCGGACTCGAGAAATTCCCAATTCCGTATGTACTTACGAACTGCCATAACAGTCTTTGCGCTGTAGGCGGAACTATTAATGAAGACGACCACATGTTTGGTCTTACATGCGCCAAGAAATACGGTGGAATATATGTTCCTCCTCATCAGGCAGTTATACACCAGTTTGCAAGGGAGATGCTTGCAGAAGGCGGTAAGATGATTCTCGGTTCGGACAGCCATACCCGTTACGGTGCACTCGGAACGATGGCAGTTGGTGAGGGCGGACCTGAGCTTGTTAAACAGCTCCTTAATAAAACATATGACATTAATATGCCGGGTGTTGTGGCTATTTATCTTACAGGTTCACCGGCCAAGGGAGTCGGACCTCAGGATGTTGCACTTGCCATTATCGGTGCTGTTTTTGCCAATGGATACGTCAAGAATAAAGTCATGGAATTTGTCGGACCGGGCGTAGCCAATTTAAGCGCTGATTTCAGAATAGGTGTAGATGTTATGACAACCGAGACAACATGCCTCTCATCTATATGGAAGACTGATGACAGGATCAGGGAATTTTATGATATTCACAGAAGAAGTGAATCTTATAAAGAACTTAATCCGGGCAACGTGGCATACTATGACGGCGTTGTATATGTTGACCTTGATAAGGTTAAGCCGATGATTGCCATGCCGTTCCACCCAAGCAATACCTATACAATAGAAGAACTTAATGCTAACCTTGAAGATATTCTTCACGACTGCGAGAAGAAGGCACTTGTAAGCCTTGACGGACAGGTTGATTTCAAACTCACGGATAAGATTAAGAATGGCAGACTCTATGTTGACCAGGGAATTATCGCAGGATGCGCCGGCGGTGGATTTGAGAATATATGTGATGCTGCCGATATTCTCCGCGGACATTCAATCGGTGCTGATGAATTTACATTAAGCATTTATCCGGCAAGTACGCCTATTTATATGGAGCTTGCGAAGAACGGACGTCTTGCGGACCTTATGGAGACAGGTGCCATAGTCAAGACAGCGTTCTGCGGACCTTGTTTTGGTGCCGGAGATACACCTGCCAATAATGCATTTTCAATCAGACATTCGACACGTAACTTCCCGAACAGAGAAGGATCCAAGCTGCAGAAGGGCCAGATTGCATCAGTTGCGCTTATGGATGCGCGTTCGATTGCAGCAACAGCGGCTAACAAAGGATACCTTACTGCAGCAACAGATATTGACGTTGAATATACGGGACCTAAGTATCATTTTGATAGTAATATATATGCTAACAGAGTTTTTGACAGTCACGGAGTTGCGGATCCGGAGCAGGAAATTCAGTTCGGACCGAACATCAAAGACTGGCCTGAGATGGTAGCACTTCCGGAGAACCTCATTATCAAGTGTGTATCCGAGATTCATGATCCGGTTACGACGACGGATGAGCTTATTCCTTCCGGAGAGACATCCTCATTCCGTTCCAATCCGCTCGGCCTTGCGGAGTTTGCACTTTCGAGAAAGGATCCGCTTTATGTAGGACGCGCCAAAGAAGTTCAGAAAGCAGAGAAGGCAAGAGAAGCCGGTAACTGCATGGGAGAAGCACTTCCTGAGCTTCGTGACATAATGCATAAGATCAAAGAAACATTTGATGTAAGCAGAGAAAATACCGGTGTCGGAAGTACGATTTTTGCGGTTAAACCGGGTGACGGTTCGGCCAGGGAGCAGGCTGCATCATGTCAGAAGGTACTTGGCGGATGGGCCAACATCGCCAACGAGTATGCAACCAAGCGATACCGTTCCAACCTCATCAACTGGGGTATGATACCTTTCATTATTGATGAGGGTGAACTTCCGTTTGAGAATCTTGATTATATTTTTGTACCGGGAATTGCCGATGCTATCAAGACCAAAGCATCAAGCGTGAAAGCATATGTTGTGAATAAGGACATGAAAGAATTTGAACTTAAGATTGGTGAACTTACCGATGATGAGCGCAGGATAATTCTTGCAGGATGTCTTATTAACTTCTACAAAGAACAGTAATTTACAAAGCCCGACAGATGTCTGCAGCATTTGCCGGGCTTTACTATACACTCCAATCGCAAGAAAATTTACCCCAAATGATTAATTTTATAACAAATTTGAGTAGAAAAACGAAATTGACTAATCCAAAAAGAGAGTTCATAATCGTTATCAAAAATAAAATTAAGGAGGATGAGCTTGTGAAAACATTGGAGACAAACGACTGGATGATACTTAATAGTATCATATATAAGATTTACACGACCGAGGATGTTACGGTTATGAGAACGGCACTGCTTGAACAGCTTAAGATGATTATGGACTTTGACAGTGCTGATTTCTATCTGGCGGCGGCAGATGACAGCGGCAGACTGGTTGATCAGGTAACATATAACTGCGATGAAGACGGCTCGTCCAAATACAGTGAACTTGATTACAGCCGCGGCATTATGTATAGTGGCAAGAGTATGGTTTACCGTGAAACAGATATTATATCTGATGAGAAACGTGTGCAGACGGAATATTACAGAAAAGTCTACAAACCAAACAGCTGGCATTATTCACTGCAGATAATTCTCGGATACAACAAGGAATTTCTTGGTGTTATAACTTTGTATAGAACTATAGGCAAGGATAATTTTGCATATGACGATGTGTTTGTAATGGACATGATGAAAGACCATCTGGCATACAGGCTGTATCAGGACAGATACGGTAATGACGGACAGGGACGCAAGATGTCCGTTATTGAGATGGGCGAACGTTATGATCTTACCAGGCGCGAATCAACAGTTCTGGCGGCACTTGTGGACGGTGAAGAGAACCAGAAAGTGTGCGATGAACTCAGCATCAGCATAAATACACTCAAGAAGCATATATTGAATATATATCGTAAAACGGGTGTCAGAAACAGGGTTCAATTATTCAGAATGGTAAAATAGCAACATAAAAATTACCCCAAATAAGTATTAAAATGGCTATAATTAAGTATTGAAACGATAAAAAGATGATAGTAATATATCCGTAAAGCGAAGGAGCTAATCGAAAAGATTGGCTCCTTTTTTGTTATGTTGACGAGTATGAAAGTGCTCGCTATTAATTTCAATTTCAGGATAAGGAGAGGATCATTATGAAAGAAATTAGCATGATTATCAGACCGGAGAAACTCGAAGAAGTTAAATCAATTCTCGATGAGATTAACTGTGGTGGCATGACCATCACAACAGCTATGGGATGTGGCGCACAGAAAGGTGTGACCGGAGTCAACGAAATCAAAGGATTTAAGACAACAATTAACCTTCTTCCGAAGATGATGGTATCGGTTGTTGTAGAAGACAGTGTAGTAGAACCAATTATCATGAAAGTTCGTGAAAAGCTTGCTACCGATCACGTTGGCGACGGTAAGATTTTTATCAAACCTGTTGAAGAGGCCATCCGAATCAGAACAGGTGAGCGAGGAGATAAGGCTCTTTAAGCCGCATCTTACACGAGAAGCACCGGCGGCACTGGCCGGATCATAAGAAAGAGGTGATAACTTTGGGAAAGAACATAGTTGAATTAACCGGAGTAAACAAAATATATGGAACCAATCATGTTGTCAAGGATCTGACATTGACCGTGGAGGAAGGAGAATTCCTTACACTCTTAGGTTCATCCGGATGTGGTAAGACAACAACTCTCAGAATGATTGCCGGATTTGAAGAGCCGACGACCGGAAGCATCAAAGTTGAAGGCGAGGCTATAGAAGAGAAAGAACCGTATGAGAGAGATGTAAACACGGTATTCCAGAGTTATGCATTGTTTCCGCATAAGACCATTTATGACAATATTGCATACGGGCTGAAAATGAAGAAAGTCCCGAAGAAGGAGATTGCCGAAAGAGTTAAGGAAATGATGGAACTCGTCCAGCTTGAAGGATTTGAGAAGAGATATCCTAACCAGCTTTCAGGCGGACAGAAACAGAGAGTTGCGATAGCAAGAGCACTGATAAACAGACCTAAGGTTCTTCTTCTTGATGAACCGCTTGGCGCACTTGATTTAAAGCTTCGTAAGCAGATGCAGCTTGAACTTAAGAGACTTCAAAAAAAACTCAACATTACTTTTATATATGTAACGCATGACCAGGAAGAGGCACTTACGATGAGCGACAGAATTGCAATTATGCATGACGGTGTCATGGATCAGATTGCAACACCTACCGAGATATATGAACATCCGGCGACCAAATTTGTCGCAACATTCATTGGTGAGACCAATATTTTTGAAGGAATGGCCAAGATTGTGGACGGTGATAACATCACAATCGGAATTGAGAACGGTGATATTACAGGATGCGGTGCAGATTTTGCCGCCGGTGAATTTATAACCGTATCTGTAAGACCGGAGAAGATGAAATACTCATATGAACCGGTCGAAGGATTTACAATAGCTGCCAGAATAGTGGATTACATATATGTAGGAAATATCGTGAAATGTGTGGCTGAACTTCCTAATAAGACACAGGTAAAAATAGAACGTCTTGCCGGCGAGGAAGTACCGGCAATCGGAGATGTTGTATGTCTGTATTGGAATAAGGAAGATGCAGTGCTCATTCACAATCTTGATAACAGATTTTATCAGGCTGTTGAAAATGCAGTATTTGCGTAAGGGAGGCGGTTTGTATGACAAAGCACAGATTTAAATCCAAAACGCTGCCAGCCATTTCAATGGTCGGACCCGTGACAATATGGCTTCTGGTGTTTGTAGCAGCACCGCTTGTGTATGTTTTTATCATGAGCTTCTGCGGACTTGATGAATTTTACAATGTAAGTTATCATTTTACGCTTAACAATTATAAGAGACTTGCAGATTCCAACTATGTGGATATATATCTTCATTCGCTTATAATTGCACTTACGACAACAGTTGTGTGCATCCTTTTGGCGTATCCGTTTGCATATATAATAGCCAGAACCAAAAGCAGAAGGAAAAATCTTCTGTATATGCTTGTAATTATACCGTTCTGGACGAACTCTCTCATCAGAATTTACGGATGGAGATCACTTCTTGGTACAAACGGCTGGATCAATACCTTCCTTATGAATTTACATCTTATAAGCGAACCGATTGACTTCCTTTACAAGCAGGGCACCACAATTTTTGGTATGGTTTACTGTCTGTTCCCATTCATGGTTCTGCCGCTTTATACGGCAATTGAGAAACTGGACGGAAGCCTTCTCGAAGCTTCGGCGGATCTCGGAGCCAAAGGACCGAAAACATTTTTCAATGTAATACTTCCGCTTACATCAGGAGGAATTTTCTCCGGAAGCATTATGGTATTTATACCGTGTCTCGGATATTTCTTCGTAGCTGACATACTTGGCGGCGGCAATTCAGATGTAATCGGAAACCTCGTAGAACGTCAGTTCCAGAGCGGTAACAACTGGCCGTTAGGAGCAGCACTTTCGATTATACTTATCCTCGTAACGCTGATTCTGGTAAAGATTTATCAGAAGCTTGGCGGCGATATGGACAGTCTGGGGGTATAGCATATGAAAAAAAGAACCAAGAGAAAATTAAAAAAGATATTCAGTATAATTTTTTGTTCATTAATATATTTGTTTTTGTTCGCACCAATTATATACATAGTGGCCAATTCGTTTAATGCGACCAGATCCAAACCATACCTGAGCTGGAAAGGCTTTTCGTTAGACTGGTATGTCAAGCTGTTTGATAACCAGACGCTTTTACAGTCATTCGGAAACACAATGATTATTGCGATAACAAGCATGATACTTGCAACGGTCATAGGAACGCTGGCCTCGGTAGGAATGTACAAATTTAAATTTAAAGGCAAAGCAGCTATTGACGGACTCTTGTATATACCGGTTGTTATTCCGGAAATCGTCCTCGGAATTGCGCTTCTTACGCTTTTTTCCAACATTAATATTCCGAGAGGCATGCTTACACTTATAATTGCCCACACGACATTCTGTGTACCGTTTGTAATTTTTAACGTGCGTGCACGACTTGGCGGTTACGATATGTCAATAGAAGAGGCAAGCATGGACCTGGGAGCGGGAAGAATAAGAACATTCTTCGAGATAACGCTTCCGGTTCTGGCACCGGGAATTGGCGGAGGTGCACTTCTTGCATTTACGCTTTCCATAGATGATGTTATCATCAGTTACTTCGTCAACGGACAGACCAAGACATTTCCTCTCAAAGTATATGAGAGCATAAGAAGTGGTGTTGCACCGGACGTAAATGCGTTATCAACCCTTATTCTTATCGGCACAACCGTTCTTGTCATACTGACACAGAGCGGACTTATAAAAAAGTTGCTTAAGAAGGCATAGTGGTTGGAAAGGAGAGATATTATGAAAAGAAAGAGAATTGTATGCGTAGCACTTTCACTGATGCTTGTATTATCACTTGCAGGATTTACCGGATGCGGTAAAAAATCAGCATCAAACGGGGAACTTAATATTTTTACATGGACAGAATACGTTCCGGAATCAGTTATCGAAGATTTTGAAAAGGAATACGGAATCAAGGTTAACTGGACGACTTTCTCAAGCAATGAGGATATGCTTGCAAAGGTAAAAACCGAATCGGCCGGAACATATGATATAGTACAGCCTTCGGATTATATGGTTGAACAGATGATAGCACAGGATATGCTGATGGAACTTGATAAAGGTGTAATTACCAATATTGAGAACATCGACAGCGCATTTCTTGATCCATCATATGATCCGGGCAACAAATATTCCGTACCTTATCAGGGCGGTGTCGCAGTAATCGCGGTCAACACAGATAAAGTTTCCAAAGAGATAACAAGTTATGACGATCTGTTCAGCGAAGATCTGAAAGGAAGCATTGTATCTCTTGATGATTACAGAGCCGTAATCGGTATGACAGCGAGAAGCATGGGATACTCAATGAATGAGACTGACACTGACAAGCTTGCCAAGATAGAGGAGAAACTTCTTAAACTTAAGGACAATGTTAAAGTATACGATTCAGATTCACCGAAGAACTCGCTTATCTCAGGTGACTGTACGGTAGGCTACTGCTGGGCAGCAGAGATTGCACTTGCACAGGAAGAAAATCCGGCTATCAAAATCGTATTTCCAAAAGAAGGACCTTATGTATTCATGGATAACTGGGCAGTCCTTAAGACAGCCAAGAATTCAGAGAATGCGATGAAATTCATAAATTATATGCTTGATTCAGAGACATCACAGAAAGTATCGGAGGAATTTCCGTACCTTAACCCGAATGCCAAGGCAGTTGAAGAACTCGGAGATGAGTATAAGAGCAACGAGGCAAAGAATCCTCCGGCAGATGTAATTGCTTCAGGTGAATATGTATCCAACCTCGATACGGACACACTTGCTATATATGATGCAATGTGGACTAAGTTAAAGAAATAACACCAACAGGAGGAATGTTACATAATGGAAATTAAGAAAATGTATATTGATGGAGAATGGACAGAAGGAACCTCCGGTAAGTTAATTGATTCAATAAATCCTGCAACGGGAGAGGTTATTGCTCAGGTTTACGAAAGCAGCCTTGAGGATACAAACCGTGCCATTGCCGCGGCCAAGAAATCATTCTACGTTACAAGAGAATGGCGTGACATGGATTCACAGCAGAGAGGTGATATTCTCCTTAAGATAGCAGATACCATAGAAAAATACCTTCCGGAGCTTGCAAAACTTGATGCCATCGATAACGGCAAGCCGCTTAGAGAGGCAGAGGGTGACGTTGATGACGGACTCCACACCTTCAGATATTACGCGAGCCTTATCAAAGCTCCGTGCGGAGGCGTATATGAGGTAAACAGCAACTTCGGTACAATGCACTCGTATATGGTTCACGAACCGGTCGGCGTATGCGCCCAGATAACACCTTGGAATTATCCGTTCCTTATGGCCATCTGGAAACTCGCTCCGGCACTTGCGGCAGGCAACAGTATCGTGTTCAAACCAAGTTCCGACACAATGCTTTCAACAATTAAACTTTTTGAGATATTTGAGGAAGTCGGTCTTCCAAAAGGAACTGTCAATCTCGTAGTAGGACCGGGAAGTACGGTCGGTGACCTTTTGGCTTCATCACCTGATGTGGATATGGTAACATTTACCGGAAGCACCGCAGTCGGACAGTCCATAATGCGTGCGGCAGCCGGCAACGTTAAGAAAATCGGCCTCGAACTCGGCGGTAAATCCCCTAACGTCATCTTTGCGGATGCTGATTTTGAAGGCGCTGTTGAATGGGCAATGATAGGTATTTTCTTCAATCAGGGCGAGGTATGCTCCGCCGGTTCAAGAATTATTATTGAGGAATCCATCAAGGATAAATTCGTAGCGCGGCTTGCAGAACGTGCCAACGCAATGACACTTGGCAATCCACTCGGCAATCCGGACATGGGACCGCTTATCTCCGAGAAACACATGAACCGTGTTCTTTCCTATATAGAGAAAGGTAAAGCAGAGGGCGCAACCTGTGTATGCGGTGGATTCCGTTACACTGAGGGAGAGTGTGCAAAGGGTTATTTCGTAAGACCAACTATTTTTGATAACTGTACATCGGATATGACGATTGTAAAAGAGGAAATCTTCGGACCTGTTGTTACAATCCAGACCTTTAAGACGGAAGAGGAGGCTATTGCTCTTGCTAACGACACTCCTTACGGTCTGGCAGGCGGGGTATTTACCTCCGATGCAACCCGTGCAATCCGCGTTATCAAGGAAATCCGCGCCGGCATTACCTGGATCAACTGTTACAATCCGACATTCAACGAGGCTCCTTGGGGAGGATACAAGATGAGCGGCATCGGTCGTGAACTTGGTGTCCATGGCCTTGAGGAATATCAGGAGGTTAAGCAGATCAATATGAATCTCACACCGGGCGTACTCGGCTGGTATGAACATTAATCACATATGATAAGAGACTCTCCGGAAGGGATAACCTGCCGGAGAGCTTTTTTATTTGGTTAACTTGTCCGGTTGCATTGCCAAAATCATCCTCTTGTTGTATTATGAGGGTGCGATAAATTTCAGGAGGAAGTTTAAGCTATGAAGAATATACTGGCAATTTTTAAAGCAGATGTCAGGGGTCTTGTAAAGAATGTGCTGGCATTGATAATAATAATCGGATTATGTATTCTGCCATCGCTGTATGCGTGGTTCAATATATATTCTAACTGGGATCCGTACGCCAATACGGGTAATATTAAGATTGCGGCGTACTCGGAGGATGAGGGATATACAGGTGAGGACGGTACGGTGCAGAATATGGGCGGGAAAATCCTCGACAACCTTAAAGAGAATACGGCAATAGGGTGGACGATGGTAAATTCAGGGGAAGAAGCCATCGAAGGCGTGAAAAGTGGCGATTATTACGCGGCTGTTGTTATAGAGAAGGATTTCTCATATAAAATGTTTAATATGTTTGCGGAAGGTTTTGCCAATCCGGGAATTACCTATTATGAGAATGAGAAGAAGAATGCCGTAGCCACGAAAATAACCGATACGGCGGTATCGACACTGCAACAGAGTATCGACGCGCAGTTTGTTGATGTAGTGATACGTACGGTTTTTGAACAGACCAACAATGTATCGGGAGAGATTGAAACCAATAATAAAATAAAGGAATTTACGGACAAGCTTACAGCAGTTAATAATAATCTTATAACATATGAGACTACGATAGAAAGCCTGATATCAGCCAATAAAGAGCTTACCACGTCGGTGGGAAAGGCACAGGACGAGATTGACAGCCTTAAAGGACAGGTTGATACCGGAATTGATGATGTGACCGGAGTGAAGAACGGAATAAGCACCACGAGGACAAGTCTCAGTGATTTTAACGCCAAGGTAAAAGAAAGCATGGCGCAGATAGAGTCATCACTCGATAAAGTGGTATCGGAACTGGAGAATACAACGGTTACCGATGATGTCAGGAAAATGGCGGACGATATGATACAGACGATGAAGGATGTCAATACACTTAAGAAAGAGGCGCTTAAGCTTGAGGCGGCCATTAAGGGAATAAAGCTTCCGTCGGATTATGATAAAGAGACGCAGGATGCGTTGAATGCCATCGGGTCTGTAATCGGAAATGCCGATGACATAAGAGAAGTTATCAATGGACTGGGTATTACGGATGCGGCAGATAAAGTAACTTCCCGGATAGAGGCAGAGCTTGCCAAAAAGACAGACAGTGTTGAGGATGCGGTAAGGACATGCAAAGATTATGCTTCCAATATGCGTAATATGTTCACAAACAGTCTCATGCCACAGATTGACGGAATACTTGCCAATACGGAACAGATACTTGCCACTGTTAATACATTGCTTGAAAGCATTAATACAACACTTGAAAATACAGGAACGATTTTTGACGGAATGGTATCGACGATTGGTAGTACCAATCAGAGCCTTGAGCAGATGCAGGTGATCATTCAGGGTGTGAGTGAGAAACTTAAGTCTGTGACAGAACTTTTTAATGGCACGACAGAAGATGAAAGGGTGCAGGCACTTAGGAAGCTTATGAGCGGTGACCCGGATACTTATGGGGAATTTTTCTCCGAACCGGTGAAAATAGATACCGTGGAAGTATATCCGATAGCCAATTACGGTTCGGCGATGACACCGTTTTATACCGTGCTTGCGCTGTGGGTAGGTGCACTTTTGTTAACTGCACTCGTTAAGGTTAAAGCCGAACCTAAGAATCTTCAAGGCGTTAAGCTGCATCAGCTGTATTTCGGAAGATATCTGCTGTTTTTCGTACTCGGGCAGATACAGGCGTTGGTAGTTGTATTAGGCGATATATATCTGCTGCACTGCCAGATCCTTGACAAGGGTTTGTTCTGGTTTACCGCTTCACTTACAAGTTTCGTATTTACATTGCTGGTGTACTCGCTGACGCTTTCGTTCGGAGACATAGGCAAGGCAGTCGCGGTGGTAATAATGGTTATCCAGATTGCGGGTTCGGGCGGAACATTCCCGATAGAACTTCTGCCGTCCGTATATCGTAATATATATATTTTCTTCCCATTCCCATATGCGATTAATGCGATGCGTGAGACAATAGGAGGAATGTACGGCAATATGTATGTAAAATCGTTGCTGCAGCTGATGATTTTTGCGGTGGCGGCGCTTGTGCTCGGACTGGTCATAAGAAAACCTTTTATTAAGTGGAACCATTTCGTTGAGAAGCGAATGGAAGACACGAAGATGATGTAGGAGGGACTTGAGATGAGTAATGATAAATATCGTAAAGCATACAATATGGTAATTGAATATGAAAAAGAGGCACATAGAAAGAATCAGAAAAGAATTGCGGTGGGTCTGAAACTGATAATCATAATTCCGCTTATATTCCTGGCACTGCTTTTTTTTACCGGCAGTTCCAAAGTGATATTTTTGATATTGTGGATTGTATCTCTTTTTATACTTGCGGCATATCTGATCACAGTTGAGTATATGGATTACAACCTTATGGAGCGTATGGCGAAACTGCGCGGACAGGATGAAGATATGGAGAATTATGATCTTATAGGCAATGATGCCATAGAAAACAGGATTCGTGATGTACTTGATAAAATAGATGGAACGGAGGCCGGACATGAAGAACATAATTAGGATTTTTCTGGCGGATATGCGAAGACTCAGCAAAAATGTGGTGGCTGTTGTGGTAATTATGGGTTTGTGCATAATACCGTCTTTGTATGCATGGTTCAATATTTTTTCCAACTGGGACCCGTACGGACCGGATTCAACGTCCAATCTTAAAGTTGCGGTTGTGTCACTTGATGCGGGATGCAAGGTCGCGTCGATTGATCTGAACGTTGGTAACAGCGTTATTTCCGGACTCAAATCCAACAAAACGATCGGATGGGTTTTTACGGACACTGATAAAGAGGCGGTTGAAGGCGTTGATAACGGAGATTACTATGCGGCACTTGTTATTCCGGAAGATTTCAGCGAAGACATGATAAGTTTCCTGGGCGGCGATGTTGAACACCCTGAGATTACATATTATGAGAATGATAAGAAAAACGCCATTGCTCCTAAGATTACCGGTAAAGCCAAAACTGCCGTTCAGGAGCAGGTCAACTCAACTTTTGTGAGCACGCTGGCACAGAGCCTTATGGAAGTAAGTAATATTATCGGGCAGCAGGGCACGGATAATAACGTGCTTTCGTCAGCCACGGACAAACTCACACAGTTAAGGGATAATCTGAAATTGTGCTCGGGACTTCTGGGATCTTTTACGGGCATAACCGACTCGGTATCGGAACTTATGTCCGCAGGACAGGCAGTACTGCCTAATCTTGAGGACATGATCAATAATGGTAAGGATACACTTAATTCCATACAGGGAGCCGCAATTGATAATTCAAGCAATGCCCAGGCAGTTCTTGATATGATAAAATACAGCTTCAAAGTGGTGGACGGTGCGCTGGATGATTTTGAAAATCAGCTTGATACAGCAATTGATTCAGTTACGGACCGCATTGATGATATGGATAAGATGGACTCACTTAAAGAAGTTCTTCCTTATATAAGGAAGCTTTATGACAATGCGGTATTGGGACTGACCGGGGCTGAGATTAAAGCGCAGGCGGAAGTGGTTGATAAATGTTTTGATGCCATTGAAGATGATCTGAAAAACATCGGGAACGATAAGGAAACAGTGGATGCAGGAATTACGGCATTGTATAATGATATCAAGGCGCAGATACAATCATGCCGTGATGCTTTGTCGGCAGCCGGAAACAGCCTTGAAAGTTCGGTTATACCTGATATCAGGCAGACAATGACATCCGTGCAGAAATCAATGCTTGATGTACAGACGATGCTTGGAGGTGTAAATGGGGATTTCTCTGATGTAAGCAGTGTTATGGATGAATATCAGGATATTCTTAAAGACGGCACTGCAGGTGTCACTGAGTCCAAGACGCAGGTTGATAATGTAATTGCAGGACTCGACAGTGTGATAGAAGCACTTGATAAAATTGCCGATTCGGACGAATACGGTGAGATGCTAGATATGCTCATGACCGATCCGGCGAAACTGGCATCGTTTATCGCATCACCTATACAGGTTGACACCCGGGAAATATATCCGATAGCCAATTACGGCTCGGCTATGGCACCTTTTTACACGATACTGGCACTATGGGTCGGTGCACTTATACTGGTTGCGATTGTCCATGTAAAGGTTCTTCCGGAATCCGGGATAACCAATGTGAAACCGTATCAGCAGTACTTCGGAAGATATATTTTCTTCTTCCTTATGGGACAGGCGCAGACACTTATAACGGTTCTTGGTGAAATATTTTACATTAAAATACAATGCCCGCATCCGTTTTTGTACTGGCTTGCAGCTGCAATAAGCAGTCTGGTGTTTACATTATTTATATACTCGCTCACTGTGGCATTCGGCAATGTCGGAGAGGCACTCGCGGTAATTGTAATGGTAATCCAGGTGGCCGGCGCGGGCGGAACGTTCCCGATAGAGACGCTTCCGCAGGTGTACCGGAATATATATAAATACCTGCCGTTCCCATACGGAATGAATGCGATGAGGGAATGCATAGGCGGAATGTACGGACATAATTATATACGATACCTTGCGGTGATGGGAATTTATGTGGTAATTTCATTGATAATAGGACTTGCGTTGGCGGTTCCTTTCAGAAAAATGAATGAAAAAATAGAACACAGCAAGCAAAAATCCGATGTTATGATATAATTTGGTGTTTGATACGTTAATAATGTAAAGTTATGCAGAATTTTATTGCCTTTTTACAAATTAAGTGTTATATTGTGCTAGTAAAATATCAACAGGAGGAAAAATATATGAAAAAGAAAATTGCACTTGTTCTTGTAGCAGTTATGGCAGCCACAGCACTTTTTGCATGCGGCAAGAAGGATAACGGCAGCGGAACAGCTAAGAAGACAGCTAAGGTTATAGACATTGACCTCACAAGTGAGGAATACGCTTTCGGTGTTGACAAAGATCAGGCAGATCTCCTTGAGTCAGTTAATAAGTTCACTAAGGAGATTAAGGACAACGGTAAGTTCGATGAGATTTGTAATCACTATTTCGGAGACGGTGAGCCGGTTGCAGTTAAATCAGCAACACTTGATGACAGCAAGGATCAGCTTGTAGTAGCTACCAATGCTGCATTTGAGCCGTTTGAGTACACCAAGGGTGACAGCTACTATGGAATCGATATGGAAATAGCAGCAGCACTTGCTGAGTATCTTAATAAAGAGCTCGTAATCCAGAACATGGATTTCGATTCTGTTTGTCTTTCTGTAGGCCAGCACAAATGCGATGTCGCAATGGCAGGTCTTACGGTTAAGGATGAGAGAAAGGAATACGTTAATTTCTCGGATTCTTACTATCAGGCATCACAGAAGCTTATAGTTCCTTCAACAGACTCCAAGTTTGATTCATGCAAGACCAAGGAAGATGTTGAGAAGCTTCTCGGAGAATTAGACAGCAGTGTTAAGATTGGTTACCAGAACGGAACAACAGGTTCACTTTATGTTCAGGGTGATGAAGAGATGGGATTTGCAGGACTTAAGGCATCCGGTACAGGATACAAGAACGGTTCACTTGCAGTACAGGATCTCATAAACGGCAACCTTGATTATGTAATTATTGATGCTGCACCGGCTAAGTGCATTACAGATTCACTTAACGCAATGCAGTAATTAAAGCGAAAGAGGTTTACATGGGTAATTTTGGTCTGAAAGTTAATAGATTCTATGAGATTTTCGTGGAACAAAATGGCTATGTCATGGTATTAGAAGGGTTGAAAAACACCCTTCTAATTGCGGTTATAGGCCTTATAATCGGTATTGTCATCGGTACGCTCATCGCAGCAATCAGAACAATACCGCAGTATAAAGTTCTCCCGAGAGTCCTTAACGGAATATGCAGTGTATATGTAGGAATATTCAGAGGAACACCTATGGTTGTCCAGCTGCTTGTATTTTACTATGTTATGCTGCCACTTATGGGCGTGAAGATGACGGGCGTGCAGGTGTCCATGATCGTTTTCGGTCTTAACAGTGCCGCATATATATCGGAGATAATGCGAAGCGGTATTATGTCCGTCGACAGCGGACAGATGGAGGCAGGACGTGCAGTCGGACTTTCGTACGGAACGACAATGATGAAAATAGTTATTCCTCAGGCGGTCAAGAACATCCTTCCGACTCTCGGTAATGAGTTTATTGCGCTGATCAAAGAGACATCCGTAGTAAGCTTTGTCGGAGCGACCGACCTTTATGTAGCATTTAACTATATAGGCAGTAACAGTTACGAATTTATGGTTCCGTATCTTGTAATGGCATTGATTTACATTGTTCTGGTCCTTATCATTACATTGGGAATTAAGACTATGGAAAGGAGCTTGAGAAGAAGTGATAGACGTCATTAATCTTGAAAAACATTTTGGCGACAACGAAGTGCTCAGAGGAATCGATGTTACGATCAACAAAGGCGATATCGTTGTTGTAATCGGTCCTTCAGGCTCCGGTAAAAGTACATTCTTAAGATGCCTTAACTGTATGGAAGACCCTACGGGCGGACAGATAATTTTCAACGGCGTGGATATTGCCGATATGAAGGTTAATATCAATGTTCACAGAAGGCATATGGGAATGGTATTCCAGCATTTTAATCTGTTCCAGAACAAAACTGTTATACAGAATATTATGCTTGCACCGGTTTATCTGCAGTGCCAGGATCTCAGAAAAGACAAGCGCTACAACAGATGGACTAAGTTTACGAATATATTCAGAGGTAAGAATAAGAAAGAGCTGAGGCAGATTACGACGGATGTGGCCACGATTAAGCGTGAAGCCAAAGAAAATGCGATGTCGCTCCTTAAGAGAATCGGGCTTGAGGATAAAGCGGATGCTTATCCGTCAACACTTTCCGGAGGACAGAAACAGCGTGTCGCAATCGTGCGTTCGCTTGCTATGAACCCTGACGTAATTCTTTTTGACGAGCCGACAAGTGCGCTTGACCCGGAAATGGTCGGAGAAGTACTTGATCTTATGAAGGCGCTTGCCAAAGAAGGAATGACGATGGTAATCGTTACTCATGAGATGGGATTTGCCAAGGAAGTTGCCACCAACGTGATATTTATCGATGAAGGCAAAATTCTTGAGAGCGGTGAGCCGAAAGAATTTTTCGGAAATCCGAAGAATCCTAGGCTTAAGGAATTCTTATCCAAGGTTTTAGCATAAAAAGATTGATATTCCCATGAGAATGGGGTATGATAATCAACATGAAGCAAAGAGGCTTTAAGATACCTGTCTTAAAGTCTCTTTTTAATTTACGCGGATACATAGGAGATGCTATTATGAGTATTTTTGACATTGTTGGGCCGATAATGGTAGGACCTTCAAGTTCACATACGGCCGGTGCCGTAAGAATAGGACTTGTTGCGAGGCGGCTGTTGGGTGAGGAAATCAAATCAGCACAGATTCTGCTGTATGGTTCGTTTCTGGCAACCGGTAAGGGGCACGGAACGGATAAAGCACTGGTTGCCGGACTTCTCGGCATGAAACCGGATGATTACCGGATTCCGCACAGTATGGAAATTGCTGCAGACCGTGGGATTGACATTGAATTTGGAGAGGCACATCTTAAGGAGGCGCATCCCAATACGGCGCAGATACGCCTTACCGGAGAGACCGGGAAGACTTTGGAGGTAATCGGTGAATCGCTTGGCGGTTCGAGAATTAATATCGCACAGATAGACGGAATAGAGACTAATTTTTCCGGAGATTGTCCTACACTTATTGTTCATAACCTGGACCAGCCGGGGCATGTGTCAGAAGTTACATCTATGCTGGCGCACAAATCCGTCAATGTTGCGGCAATGCAGTTATACAGGTCGGCCAGAGGCGGACGTGCCGTTATGGTTGTGGAGTGCGATCAGGAAATTCCTGCGGACGGTCTTAAGTGGTTAGAGAAAATAGAGGGCGTTCTTAAGGTTACTTATCTTAGCAAGTCCGAGGATGGAGGCAGTCATGAAGTATAATTCAATTCAGGATATTCTTAATATATGTGAAGAGACGGGAAAGCCGTTCTGGCGTGTTATCATGGAAGAAGATATGCAGGAAAGCGCCATGTCGGAAACGTCAAGTTTTGAAAAAATGCGGGAAATGTACCGTGCGATGGCAGATGCCGACAGGAATTATGATGCCGGCCTGAAATCGGAGAGCCGTATGACCGGAGGTGACGGACAGAAACTGCATGAATATAATGAAGCGGGGCGTAATCTGTGCGGCGATTTTGTTGGACTTGCGATGGAAAAAGCAATCAAGATGGGTGAATCCAATGCGTGCATGAGAAGAATTGTTGCGGCACCGACGGCAGGAGCCTGTGGTGTAATTCCGGCGGTTCTGCTGAGTTATCAGGAATTATATCATGCTGAAGAAGACAGAATGGTCGAGGCAATGTTTACGGCAGCAGGAATAGGTAATGTAATTGCCATGAATGCTTATATTGCAGGTGCATCAGGCGGATGCCAGGCAGAAATCGGCTCCGCGAGCGCCATGGCAGCAGGTGCACTATGTTATCTGCAGGGAGGCACGAACGGACAGATTGCGTCCGCGTTGTCATTCGCACTCAAGAATATGCTGGGTCTTACCTGTGATCCTGTTATGGGACTTGTTGAGGTGCCGTGCGTGAAACGTAACTCGGCCGGTGCAGTGAATGCCATAGCAGCCACGCAGCTTGCGATGGCAGGAATTGTCAGTGCAATAAGCCCTGACGATGTCATAGATTCCATGCGCCGGATTGGTAACGCGATGAGCCCAAGCCTTAAGGAAACGGGAGAAGGCGGCCTTGCAGCAACCGCCTCGGCACAGAAATTCATGCAATCTGAACCATAATTTTATATTGAAGATTCTGACCGGACTGCATGGAATAACTAATTAAAAAGTACCAGATTTACAAAAAATAAGTAGAAAAATGGTAGATATTAGGAATTGAAAAATAAGTAATGCAGGTGTACTATAATCACAACTTAAGCAACGGGGCTTAAAGATACGAACAATATCTTTAAGTCCTTTTTTTATTATCAGGAGGTTTTATTATGAGTTATGAACAGGTTAGCAAAGATTTGGAAAAGGTTATAGGTTATATCCATTCGGATGAACTTACGGATGCCGAGAAAAAAACAATGACGGAGCAGACACTCGATTATTTCGATAATTATGTAAGTCCGGGATGGCTTAAATATCGTAAATCGGTATCAACAAATTCTGCAGTTCTTGAATGGACAGACCATGACGGCGTTTGTGACGGACTTTACGGAGAAGAATTTATCGACTGTCTCGGTGGTTTCGGTATTTATACATGCGGACATCGTAATCCGGAAATTCTTGATACGGTTAAAGCACAGCTTGACCATCAGGCACTTCATTCACAGGAGCTTCTCGATCCGCTCCGCGGATATCTTGCAAAAGCAGTTGCAGATATTACACCGGGCGACCTTCAGTACTGTTTCTTTACAAACGGTGGTGCTGAGGCAGTAGAGATGGCTCTTAAGCTTGCAAGGATTGCTAAGGGCGGCGGATGGTACATCTCAACCGTAGGTGCTTTCCACGGCAAGTCATTCGGTGCTATTTCAATGGGCGGCAAGAGCACATACAGAGTTCCGTATCTTCCGATGGTACAGCAGGTACAGCATGTTGAATACGGTAATGCGGAAGATGCTGAGAAAGCAATCAAAAATCTTCTCGCAGTTGGCGAGAGAGTTGCCGGTATGATTGTTGAGCCTATCCAGGGTGAAGCCGGTGTAATCGTTCCTCCGGAAGGATATCTTAAGAAACTTCGTGAGATTTGTGATAAATATGATGTTGCACTTATTTTTGATGAAATCCAGTGTGGTATGGGTAGAACAGGTACAATGTGGAGATGCGAAGCTGAAGGTGTTGTTCCTGATATCATGACATTCGGTAAAGCATTCGGCGGCGGCATAATGCCGATAACAGGTATTATCTGCAGACCGCAGATGTGGGTACAGCAGCTCATCGATAACCCATGGCTTCTCGGATCACCTACATTCGGTGGTAACCCTGTATGTTGTTCAGCAGCAATCGCTACGATCAAGTATATGATTGATAACGATATTCCGGGACAGTGCGCAAGCAAGGGTAAGCTTCTCAAGGCAGGACTTGAGTCACTTAAGGCTAAATACCCTGAAATCATTGATGATGTAAGAGGACTCGGACTTATGCTTGCTGTTGAGTTTAAGACATGCGATATCGGATATTCCGTAGCCAAGGGACTTTTCTCAAGAGGAGTAATGACAGCCGGTACTCTTGTAAATGCCAAGTGTATTCGTTTTGAACCGACAGCAGTCATTACTGAAGAACAGATTGCACAGGTTATTGAGAGAATGGATGCAGCACTTGCAGACACTAAGAAAGAATTTGAATTGTAATAAACATAGACAGTGCCGCAGTGAAAACTGCGGCGCGTCATATAAGGAAAGAAGGATTGTATTATGTTAAAGGATGAATTACCTGAAATCGTTACCGGTACAGTTCCGGGACCTAAAGCCAAAGAACTTTTAGACAGAAGAAATGCCGCAGTTCCAAAAGCACTGTGCGGTTCAACATATCCTATCTGCATCGCGAGAGGCGAGGGCGCAATGATTGAGGACCTTGATGGCAATAAATTCCTCGACTGGATCGGCGGTGTCGGTGTTCTCAATATGGGTTATTCAAGACCTGAGGTCGTAGAGGCAGTTAAGGAGCAGGCCGGCAAATATTTCCATACCATTTTTAATGTAGTGGTTCATGACGGTTATGTTGCACTTGCGGAGAAATTCAACCAGACAATTCCTTGCCGCGGAGATAAGAAAAAAACATATTTTGCCAACTCGGGTGCCGAGGCTGACGAGAACGCAATCAAGGTTGCGAAGGCGTATACAGGAAGACCGAATGTGGTATGTTTCTCCGGTGCTTTCCACGGCAGAACCAACCTTACAATGGCACTCACGGCCAAGAAGGCATATTCACTCGGCATGGGACCTTTCCCGTCAGGAATTTACAGAGCAGATTATCCATATCTGTACAGAGCGCCTAAGGGATATACCGAAGAGGAAGCAATCAAATATTACATTGATAAAATATATAAACTTTTTGACGAGTCAACACCGGCATCGGATGTGGCATGTATGATAATCGAACCTATTCAGGGCGAGGGCGGTTTCGTTCCTGCACCAATAGAGTGGGTCAAGGCAGTGCGTAAAATCTGCGATGACAACGGAATCCTTATGATTGCCGATGAGGTTCAGTGCGGTAACTGCAGAACCGGACGTTATTTCGCATCAGAATATTGGGCAGAGGCCGGCGCAGCACCTGACATTGTATCAACAGCCAAGTCAATGGGTGCAGGTATGCCAATCAGTGCAATCACGGCGAGCGAAGAAATCATGGATTCGGTTCCGGCCGGAACAATCGGCGGTACATATTGCGGCAACCCTGTTTCATGTGCCGCAGCCAATAAGGTAATGGACATTATGAAGGCAGAGGATTTTGCCGGAAAAGCCCGTCATATTGCCGACAGAGTTATGGCTAAGTTCAATGAATTCAAGGAAAAATACCCGGTTGTCGGAGATGTCCGCGGACTTGGTGCCATGATTGGTGTTGAGTATGTCAAAGACAAGGAGTCCAAGGAACCTTATGGCGAGTTCGTATCTAAGATGATACAGAACGCGATTCAGATGGGTCTTCTTATGGAAAATGCGGGAACCAACGGTAATGTAATCCGTTTCCTTGCACCGCTTGTAATGACTGACGAACAGATGGAAAAAGGTCTTGAGATTTATGAGGCAGCCATTGTTAAGACAATGAAGGATCTTGGACTTTAATTCGGAGGCACATATGAATTTTAACTATTATCTGCCGGTAAACCTTATATTTGGCCGGGGCAAGGCTGAACTGATAGGAACCGAGGCAGCTAAATACGGTAAAAAAGCACTTATCGTTACCGGCCATTCCAGTACGAAGAAATCAGGTCTTCTCGACCGTGCAGTAAAGCTTCTGGCCGATGCGGGACTTGAGAGTGCGATATATGACAAGGTAAGCCAGAATCCGCTTACAACTACAGCAATTGAGGGCGCTGATTTTGCCAAATCCGAGGGATGCGATGTTGTCATCGCACTTGGCGGCGGCAGCATCATGGATTGTGCCAAGGCGATAGCTTTTATCGTGAAGAACGATGGAGATATTAATGATTATATTTTTAACAGAAAGCACAGTGATGAGGCACTTCCGCTGATTCTGGTTCCGACTACATGCGGTACAGGAAGCGAGGGCAACGGTTTTGCAGTTCTTACCAATCCGGATACCGGTGACAAGAAGTCGTTACGCTGTCCTGCAATTGTAGGCAAGGCTTCAATTATTGATTCTGAGCTTATGGAGACGATGCCGAAATCCATTCTTGCATCGGTTGGCTTTGATGCGTTGTGCCATTGTATGGAGGCATACACTTCCAAAATCGGTCAGCCGATCACGGATATGCTTGCACACGAGGGCATGGCACTTATCGGTGAGCATCTGGTCAAAGTATACAAGGGCGAGGGTACCGCAGATGACTGGGATGCCATCACATGGGCCAGCACCATCGGCGGAATGGTGATCAATACTGCCGGTGTAACACTTGCGCATGGCATGGAGCATCCGGCGAGCGGCCTTAAAAATATCGTGCACGGCCGCGGCCTTGCAGCACTTACTCCGATAATCACCGGGATGAGTGTGGGCGGTGCACCTGAGAAATTCGCTGATATTTCAAGATGTCTTGGCGGCACGGACGAAAAGGACTGCGCGGAGCGTATCAATACTCTGCTCAGTCAGATAGACCTTAAGATAACTCTTGGCGAACAGGGGATTAAGGAGGAGGATGTTGATTGGATGGTGGATAACTTTTTTAAGGTGTCTATCGGAAATTATAACAATCATCCTGTTACCTTTACCAGAGAGCAGATTAAGGAAATTTACCTTAAGGCATTATAACATTCATAATGCGTAATAATAAAACATCCTAACAGAACCGGCAACGAGGCATAAGGCTTTCGCTGCCGGTTTATTAGTGAAAGGCGGTGAATCATGAAGGGTAACGCTAAAACTGTAAAAACAATATCGGTCATCATGCTCATTCTTGCCGGAATGATATGGGGAGGCTCATTTGTGGTCGTAAAGGATTCACTTGATTACATTACTCCATTATGGCAGTTGGCATTGAGGCTTCTGGTGGCATCCGTTCCGGCAGCAGTTCTTGCTGTAATCAACCTTAATAAATGGGACAGAAAATCTATCTGCCACGGAGCAGTTCTGGGCGTGATTTTTGCTGCCGCACTGATATTCCAGAATAAGGGTATGCAGTATGTAAGTGCCTCCAAATCCGCGTTCCTTACCGGAACGTACGTGGCGTTTCTTCCCGTCATAGAAATCGTTTTCTTAAGACGCAGGGTTGCTGCGAGAAAAATCATCGCGGCCGTCATATGCACCATCGGTGCTGCAGTGCTTACTTTACAGGGACGCTTCGTGCCGGAGTGGGGTGATTTGTCGCTGCTTGCGTGTGGTGCACTTTATGCCGTACATCTTATATATATTGACGAGAATATGTCAATCAATCCTATACTTCTGCACACAGGTCAGATAATAGCGGCGGCGGTTATCTGTCTGGCAGTGGCATTCATAGCGGAGCCGATGCCCGCCGCAGTCAATCCAAGGTGCGTTCCCGGACTTTTGTATTGCGGTATATTTGAGGTGTTTGTGGGATTTTTCTTTCAGCTTCTCGGACAGAAAAATGTGAGTATCTCCCTTTCGGCAATCCTTTTGTCAATGGAGTCGGTATACGGAGCAATTTTCTCGGCGATTTTTCTGGGAGAAAAGATGACACTCAGAATGGCGATAGGCAGTGCGCTTATTGTATCTGCAGCAATTATTAATTCATACACAAGGAAGGTATCAGATAATGAAATTAAATTCGACACCCGCAGCTGACGGGTATTATATGCCGGCAGAATATGCCGCACAGGATAAAATATGGATGATCTGGCCGGAACGGCCGGACAACTGGCGCGATGATGCGGTGCCTGCACAGCAGGCATATGCGGCTGTTGCCAGAGCGATAAGTGAATTTGAGCCTGTCACAATGTTAGCTTCAGAGGCTCAGTACGAAAAATGCAGAAGTGAGCTTCCGCCTGAAATAAATGTCATCAAAATGGAAAGTGATGACGCGTGGTGCCGCGACGTAGGTCCGACTTTCCTCATAAACGGCAAGGGAGGCCGTCGTGCGTGCGACTGGACTTTTAACGCCTGGGGAGGCAAGGTGGATGGCCTTTACGATACATGGGATAAGGATGATAAAATCGCTTCTTCCATATGTAATCTGGAGAATGTTGATTATTACCGCACGGATAATTTTGTCCTTGAGGGTGGTTCCATCCATGTTGACGGCGAGGGCACGCTTCTTACGACACGGATGTGTCTTCTGAGTGCCGGACGCAATCCTCATATGACGAAGCAGGAGATAGAGTCACGACTCTGTGAATATCTGGGTGTTACCAAGGTGCTATGGCTGCGTGATGGAATCGATCCTGACGAGACCAACGGCCATATAGATGATGTGGCATGTTTTGTCGCACCCGGCGAGGTGGCCTGCGCATATACGGATAATCCAAAGCACCCTTTCTATGATGCTCTCCAAAAAGCTTATACGGATTTATGTGGGATGACGGATGCCAAGGGACGTCCGCTTAAGGTGCACAAGATTTGCTGCCCGGAGGAGACTGTGCGCATCGGTGATTTTAACATCCGTGCGGTTAATGGAAGCAAGGCCCGCAATGAGGGCGATATATGTATTGCTTCATATATTAATTTCCTTATAGTAAACGGAGGTGTAATCGTGCCGCAGTACGGTGATGTCAATGATGCTCTGGCACTCAGACAGCTGCAGGAAATCTTCCCTGACCGCAATGTTGTCGGTGTATACACAAGGGAGATTGTGTATGGCGGCGGAAATATTCACTGCATAACGCAGCAGGAGCCGCGGACATAGGGGAGTAAAAAGCACCCCGCGGAGAAGCATGTGGCAGGTCAAGAGAGTAGTATCGCGGGGTGTATTGGATTGTGGTGGGAAATAGGCAAGTGATTATAAAATACACTTTTGAACAAAACGACAATGGCATATAATACACTAATATCCCCCAATCCAGGAAATACTTCAATAAAGTGATAATCTGCTGAACGAATTATGATGTCCAAATCAACAAAATCACACTTTTTTGCGTTGTTTTGATGATTAAGTGATAATTTATGTGGTATCGCATAGGAAGAGCAAAATCAAAAGTATAATAAATTATTCGCTAATTATCCCTTTAATCGTAAAAATTGGCAAATTGGGGAGAAAGATGTGATTTTGGAGCAAGATATGAAGACAGAAAGTAACACTTAAAAGACCAAAAGAGCAGAAAAAGTGATAAATATATAATATATTAAATGAATAATTCCCGCGGGGAAGCTTGATACCGGCCGGGAAAGCAGCGCCGCGAGCCCACACCGCGCTAATTATGTGAAATCCCCCAAACTTGCCATTGCCATTTTGCCTGCAATATCTTATAATATAGATATGAAATATAATAATCAGGAGGACGTAATTTATGCAGTATTCAATTGAAGGAGAACCGTTGCCGGTAGTTATCTGTAATCTGGCACCGGGAGAGACTATGATTACAGAGAAAGGTGCCATGTCATGGATGTCACCAAACATGCACATGGAGACCAGAGGCGGCGGAATCGGCAAGATGTTCGGAAGAATGTTTTCTGGTGAAAGCATGTTTGTCAATGAATATACGGCTCAGAACGGACCGGGAATGATAGCATTTGCATCAAGTTTTCCGGGATCGATAAGAGCGTTCCAGATTACACCGGGTAATGATCTGATATGTCAGAAATCAGCATTTCTTGCTTCGGAAGTAGGCGTTGAACTTTCCATGCATTTTCAGAAAAGACTCGGAGCAGGCTTTTTCGGAGGAGAAGGATTCATAATGCAGAGACTTTCCGGTAATGGAATCGCATTTATTGAAATAGACGGTTACGTCAAGGAGTATGACCTTGGACCGGGTCAGCAGATAATAATAGATACAGGTTACCTTGCAGCGATGTCATCCACATGCAGCGTAGATGTCGTTACTGTTCCGGGAGTTAAAAATATGCTCTTCGGTGGAGAAGGTATATTTAACACGGTTGTTACGGGACCGGGCCGTGTATACATACAGACAATGCCGGCATCACAGCTCGCAGCAGCGCTCGGCGGAGTGGGAACAGCATCCAAATAAACATTCATAAACGAATATTTTTAAGCATACCATATAACACATCAGATAATGAGTGTGAACGGTATGCTTAATTTTTTGTGGGCTGGAATGATACTTCTGGGAGTCGCATATGGGGCGGCAGCCGGAAGAATAGAGGATGTAAGCAACGGATTTATTGAAGGCGGGGGCGAGGCTGTATCATTGTGTATAACCATGCTCGGAATAGTGTCATTGTGGACGGGAGTAATGGAAATAGCCAGAAAGAGCGGGCTCATAGCAGGATTTAAGAAAAAAATAGCACCGCTCATCAAATGGTTTTTCCCGGATGTGCCGCCTGACCACCCAGCATCAGAGTATATAGCAATCAACCTGATAGCAAATTTCTGCGGCCTCGGCTGGGCAGCAACCCCGGCGGGACTTAAGGCAATGGAAGCCCTCGCCGCTTTGCAGGATGAACGTGCCGGACATCATGTAACCAAAGCATCTGATGCGATGTGCGCGTTTCTGATAATAAATATATCATCAATACAGTTGATACCCGTAAATATAATCGCATACCGGGCGGAATACGGAAGTGTAAATCCGGCGGCGATTATCATTCCGGGAATCATAGCAACCACTATAAGCACGCTTGCGGGCGTGATTTTCTGTAAGATCAAATATAGACAGAGGTATTAGCCTCTTCGCTTCATCGCGATATTCACAATGCATACGGCAATCATGGTATACATGACACCGGCGATAACCCACATCCCTGCCGTTATGCCCGCACTGTCCGCGAGACTTCCGACTATCATCGGCAGGATGGTGGAGCCAACGCAGCCGACTGCGAACATTATTCCGCCGGAAATGCCCTTGCCTTTGATGAACTCGTCAGCATTTTCAGCATTGACCGGGGAGATGGCGGCCATAAAAACAGCCATTATTACAAGTATCACAACAGATACTATACTTCTGTCACACAGGATAAGTGCGGTAAGCGCCGCGGCAAGACCAATCCACTGGCAGATGAGCAGATTTGCGCGGTCAAAGCGCTTCATGCAGGCTCCGACAAAAAGCCTGATAAAAATAATTATCAGCCAGAACACGGAAAACATGGTCTGCGCCATTTTTTCGGAAAGCAGGCCGGACTGCGTGAGATATGTGATAATCCATGAGTTGACGGCAACTTCCACGCCGATATATCCGAAATATAATATGTTACATATATAATACCGAGGATTTTTTAGAAAAGCAAAATCTTTACGGGATAATTTTTCTCCGGCCCGGGCGGCAGAAGATGTTTTAACACCCGCAAATCCCGGAAGAAGGGCGAGCGAGAGGACGGCAACCGAGATTACAGCAGCCTTCCACGACAGACCGAATCCGGTAACGGCAACCACGAAAAAAGGGCCGAGGAACGAACCGGCCGCGTAACATGTATAGAGCGTGCTGATTCCCCCGCCGGATTCCATCATGATTATATTAAGTATATTGTTGCAAAGCCCCCAGCCAAGGCCGGTAAGCACCATAAGAATATATAATGCAAACTCATTGTTTACGAAAGCAACACCGCCGAAACCGACCGCAAAAAGTATCGGAAAAAGCAAGAGAGACTTTTTCCTGCCGATAAGCTGGATCATAAAACCGCTTAAAAGCACCATTATAAGATTGCCGACCGACTGCGCGGCAACCATCCTTCCGGCTGCTGCCTGGCTTATGCCGTAGTCGCGGACGAGATAAGTAATTATGGTTCCTGTCATGACTGCAAGCATACCGTTTACGAGAAATGCCATGCAGCTTGTAAATCTGAGTCTTTTCATATCCGTGTTTCCTTTTTTGGCTTAATTCCTAAAACGTTCCCATTGTAGCATACGTGGACAGAGCGCGCAATACAGTGATTGAAAAAAAGTACTCTGTAGGAAGTTCAAAAGTAAGAGCTTTTAAATATCGGGGAAAAGAGACAGAATCAATGATATAAAGTGGGAAAGAACCATCGGTCTGATGGTTCTTTCTATATTAGTGGGAACAGATTCCCGAATACATCTCAGGTCTTCTGTCTCTGAATATGCCCCAGTTCCTGCGGTTCTCTGCAAGTTCGTCGAGGTCAAATTCAGCGGTAAGAACGGTCTGCGTGTGGTTGTCTGCTTCTTTAACGATTGCTCCGGTGCCGTCCGTTATAAAGGAGTGTCCGTAGAAGGTCATTGAAGTCCCATCACTTTCGGTTCCTATACGGTTGGATGCGATCACAGGCATCATATTGGCAGCCGAATGACCTTGCATGCAGCGTTTCCAATGTTCACTGGAATCTTTATCCAGATAAAGCTCACTGCCGATTGCGGTAGGGTACATTAAGATTTCGGCACCCTGCAAAGCCATGCATCTTGCGGCCTCAGGAAACCATTGATCCCAGCAGATACCTACACCTATCCGGCCGAAAGTTGTGTCCCAGACCTTAAATCCCGTGTCACCCGGAGTAAAATAAAATTTTTCCGCGTACGGAAGACCGTCGGGAATATGTGTTTTACGGTACATGCCAAGCACTGTTCCGTCCGCATCAATCATTGCGATTGTGTTAAAACCGGTATTGCCGGCTTTCTCGTAGAAGCTGACCGGAATAACTACGCCAAGCTCTTTGGCGACTTCTTTGAAACGATTTACCGCCGGGTCTTTGTCAAGCGGCATTGCGAGATTCATATACTCGAAATTCTGCTGCTGGCAGAAATACGGTGTCTCAAATAATTCCTGCAAAAGAATAACATTTGCACCGCGCGAGGCAGCGTCTCTTACCATGGCTTCCGCATTTGCTATATTTTCTTCTCTGTTCCGGGTGCAAGCCATCTGAGTGGCTGCAACTTTAACCTTTCTCATATTGTCCCTCCTTTGCAACGCAAAAAAGGAGCAACCTGTGCGATTGCTCCTTTGCAAATGACTTTTTATTTGTTTAATTAGATAATATCAGAAGTTTGATACAATTTCAATTCTATTTTATTAGTAATTTTATCTGTAAAACAATTATATAATAGAATTAAAGTTCTATATCGTATTGTGTGTCAGGTGCGATACATCCATGTATACCGGAAGTCCGTTTTCATATTCGACAGGCGTTTCACCCTGAATAAGCGGCCTTAAATAGTCAAGCATTTCCGGCATAATGTCGTTGCCGCGGGCGTTTATCCATTCACGCGGAACACTTTTGGCTTCGTTGGCTATATCGGCAATTCGTGCATAACTGTATTCGATAGTATATGGCGAATCAGATACTCTGTTCATAACAACCATTATACCACTTAAATCTTCTTCGGCATAACCTACCGCTGATTTTCCGGATGTATATGCCTCATCCAGGTCGGTTTTGGATGAAATATGGGCACCGCAGCGCTGCAAAGTGTTAATTTCAATGGAACGCACTTTGACTCCTAAGGTATCTTTAATTATATATTCAAGCGCTTTACCCGCACCGGAAAGCTGACTGTGTCCGAAAGTATCCGCACTGCTTTCGCCGGCACTTATATACTTGCCGTCGGCATCGTGAATGCCTTCCGAGACAGCGACAACCACACTGTCATTGGTCTTAAGAAGACAACGGACGTCTTCCACAAACTCTTCACGATTAAAATCCGTTTCCGGAAGGTATATAAGTTGTGGCGCATTGCTGTAGGAATTTCTGGCAAGTGCTGCCGCAGCGGTAAGCCATCCGGCATCACGGCCCATTATCTCTATTATTGTGACTGTCTTGACCGCATAAATATATGTGTCGTGCGCGACTTCCAGAACAGATGTGGCAACATATTTGGCTGCCGAACCGAAGCCCGGAGTGTGGTCTGTTACCATAAGATCGTTATCGATTGTCTTAGGTACTCCTATAATGCGGATATCACTGCCGATGTTCCTGGCATAATCCGAAAGTTTCAGTACGGTATCCATAGAATCATTGCCGCCTATATAGAAAAAAGCACCTATATTATATTCCTTAAAGCGATTAAAAATCGTTTCATAAACAGAAACATCTTCTTTCCATGACGGGAGTTTGAAACGGCATGAGCCGAGGTACATTGCCGGGGTGTGTATGAGCCTTTTCATCAGATCGGGATTCCCTGCAATGGTATTACTTAAATTCATCAGATTATCATCAATAATTCCTTTGATTCCGTTTACCGAGCCATATAATGTATCATATATACCCGATTCGGCAACACCGGCAATTACACCGGCAAGACTTGCATTAATCGCGACGGTCGGACCGCCGGACTGCGCGACAAAACAGTTTTTCATAATCAGTCGATTCTCCTTTAGGTTTTATTTTAAAACAGATTTACGACTAAAGGATACTTAAATAATGGCATAATGTCAAGGCTGTATACCAAATTGGCGATTGACGAAATCAGGTTTCAAGGTTATAATAAATTAGCAGATTATTTGAGGAATGACAGAACGGGGCATATTATGGAAAATGAATTTGTAAGGCTTTATCAATCAACCAACAGGCTTCAGGCCGAGATGATCGTCGACAATCTTAAGCATAACGGAATAAATTCTTATTATAAGAGTGAAGGTGCCGATGAGATCATGCAGTTGTCGGCGGGAATGTCTTTTATGGGAGATTCTGTTTATGTAAGACGGGCAGATATTGGAAAAGCGCAGACGGTACTAAAGGATTTTCTTAATGCCTCCGGTGTAAAAGACCTCTCGCCCATCAGGCGTTCCGGACCGGTTCGCATTGGTGCGTTAATCTGGGTCATAATAATCGCAGCGGTTATTGTGGCGAGCGTGGTGCTATATATAATTAAGGGATAAGGATATCTGGGACAATGGATTAATATCAGAAAGGAAAGAAAGAATGGGTAAAATCAAAAACAGAATTATCTCATTGGCGGCAGCATGTCTGTTTGCCGTAGGACTGCTTCCGTCAGCAGTCAGTGCCGATGATGAGCCGATACTTTTTGTCAACGGCAAGGACATCATCGCAGCCGAAAACAACACGGTTCAGTGTGGAACCGGTAAGGCGGTTTATGATGCGGCTACGCACACACTTACACTTGACAACGCACAGATAACGGAACACACCAAGGATGGCGACATGCCAACTACCGGAAGAGGCGCTATCTATGCAATGTATACACCTCTCAATATAGTGCTTGTCGGAGACAACAGTATAGACATTGATGGTGACAATTATCAGTACGCATACGGAATTTACGTATGGGAGCAGAATCTTACCATCAGCAGTGAGAACAAGGGCTCACTTACAATTGCAAGCAATAACAGACCGGTTGAATCACAGGGCAAAGTTACGATAGATAATGTCAGTCTTGACCTTACGGCCGCCAAAGCAGATTGTGACGGCATGGGCGGTGAGTCATTTGAAATCAAATCATCAGGCATTAAGTTAAGATCTGACAGCTGGGGTATATACTCAGAAAATGATTTCAATGTAAGTGACAGTAAGTTTGATATACAGTCTCCATTAAATAATATTATGGTGGATGAAGGAAAACTGACAGCTTCCAATACGAAATTTTATGTGAAAAACACAGTGGGCGGCTGCGCAATTTATGCCGGCAAAGATATTACAATAGAAAACGGCAGTTATGTAGAAGCGGAAAGTGAACCGGACTGTGCAATCTTCACACCGGGAAATATTAAACTTGATAATTCGGAATTTCATCTTAAAGGATGGTATCCGGGTATCATGAGTGGCGGCGATATGGAAATTAAGGACAGTAAGGTTGAATCGAAATCGACGAATGACATAGGAATCTGGTCCAGATCCAATTTGACAATAATCGGAAATTCCGAGGTTAAGTCAAACGGGATCGGTGCCGCAGGTGAATTTGCAATAGAACCGGCAGACGGCAGTTATGCAGATGTGTCGGCAGACGGAAATAAATCGTTGGCCAAGACGAGAATCATAATGGATGAAGTGAAAGATGATTTCTATTATGTGATTCATAAGCATACGTTAAGCTGGGTTATCGACAAAGAACCGACAGTGAATGAAGAAGGCATTAAGCATGAGGAATGTTCTACCTGTGATTACAAGGGTGAGGCAGTTCCAATCGACAAGCTTACACCGGATACGCCATCGGACGATAAGCCGTCAGATGACAAGCCATCGGACGATAAGCCGTCAGATGACAAGCCGTCAGACGATATTCCGCCGGCAACAGGCAATAATCCGGGAACAGTAATCTGGATTGCCGCAATCGCTGTATGCGGAGCAGCAGTTACAATAACTTCAGCATGCAGATATAAGAAAGAAAACAGATAATACAGAACAGATGTTAAAGTAAAATGGGCTGCATTCGCAGCCCATTTCGTATATCTTTTATATTACAATGTAACAGTATATGTCATGCTTCCAGCAATATCGATGATATCTGCAAGTCCGACAAGTTCAACCTTGCAAGGCTTAGCAGTGTCAACAGTGATATTAACAGTGTTACCGTCGCGTACAACCTTAATGTGTGCGGCTTCTGACTTATCCATGTTATAAACTGTAGTCTCGGCTGTGCCTGTGAGACCGAATACACGGAATGTAAGATTCTCTGAGTAATCATAGTCAGGGCCCGGAGCATCCGGATTGATTGCTACGATGCTGTTTTCGCGTGCAAGAAGAGGAATTTCAAGATATCCGCACTCCTCTTTGTACCACTTACCACCTTCATAGGTCTTGCCGCTGAAGTAATTGGTCCATTTTCCTTCCGGAAGATAGAACTGAGCAATGCTCTTGTCGTTGAAAATAGGAGCAACGAGGAGCGAATCACCCATCATGTACTGCTTGTCAAGATAAGCAGTGTTGCGGTCATCTGTAAACTCAAGAACCATACTTCTCATCATAGGAATACCTGTCTGTGAAGTATAGATTGCATTTCTGTAAAGGTAAGGCATAAGAGAAGCCTTTAACTTGGTAAATGTTCTTACAACATCAACCGCTTCTTCATCATATACCCAAGGCACTCTGTAAGACTGGCTTCCGTGGAGTCTTGAATGTGATGAAAGAAGACCGAAAGCAGCCCATCTCTTATATACATCAGGAGTTGAAGTATGCTCAAATCCACCGATATCGTGGCTCCAGTAACCGAAACCTGACATGCAGAGTGAGAGACCGCCTCTTAAACTCTCTTCCATTGATACATAATCTGACCAGCAGTCGCCGCCCCAGTGTACAGGGAATTTCTGACCACCGACAGTAGCAGAACGTGCAAAAAGAACTGCCTCGCCCTTGCCTCTTTTTCTTTCAAGAAGCTCATATACACATTTGTTGTAGAGATATGTATAATAGTTGTGCATCTTCATCGGATCGGAGCCGTCATAGTAAACAACGTTCTCTGTAGGAATTCTTTCACCAAAGTCTGTCTTGAAGCAGTCAACGCCCATATCAAGAAGAACTTCAAGCTTGTCCTGGAACCATTTCCATGCCTCCGGATTGGTGAAGTCGACAATTGCCATTCCTGGCTGCCACATATCCCACTGCCATACATCGCCGTTGGTACGCTTGATGAAGTAACCCTTCTCACATCCCTCTTTGAAAAGGCGTGATTCCTGACCGATATATGAGTTGATCCATACACAGATGTTAAGTCCCTTTGCTTTAAGTCTCTTGAGAAGACCTTCAGGATCCGGGAAAACTCTTTCGTCCCATACGAAATCAGACCAGTGGAACTCTTTCATCCAGAAGCAGTCGAAGTGGAAAGTTCTGAGCGGGATTCCGCGGTCAAGCATTCCGTCAACAAAGCTCATAACGGTATCTTCATCATAGTTGGTCGTGAATGAAGTTGAAAGCCATAATCCGAATGTCCAAGGTGCCGGAAGTGAAGGCTTACCGGTAAGGTCTGTATATTTAACAAGTACGTCCTTCATTGTAGGACCATCGAAAAGGAAATAATCAAGGTAATCACCCGGTACTGAGAATTCAGTCTTGGTAACCATTTCCGTTCCGATCTCAAATTCAACCTTCTCAGGATGATTTACGAGAACACCGTATCCCTTGTTGGATACGAAGAAAGGAATATTCTTGTATGACTGCTCTGTGCTTGTACCGCCGTCGGCGTTCCAGATTTCAACTGACTGACCGTTCTTGGCAAACGGTGTGAAATGCTCGCCGAGACCGTAGATAAGCTCTCCTACATCGATAGAAAGCTGCTGACGTACATAAGTGTCCTCGTCGTCGCCCTTATCGTATGCAAGACCCTTCCAGTCAGTCTTCATAATGGCAAGGTCTCTTCCAGAAGCTTTGGAAATAACCTCTCCGTTTCTCTTGTATGTCATAGACCAAGGCTTCTTGGTAATCTCAAGGCTTAAGCTGCCGCTTGTGATGATAACCATATCATCGGAATCCTTAACGTCAAGAACCTGATCCTCCATATTAAGTTCAAATTCAGGACCTTTATGGATCCTTCCGAGATGATGAGCCATCTGAAGACGGATAACGCCCGGCATAGGTGATGTGATTATAAGTGTAAGATTAATGCTTCCGAGAGTACATCCTCTGTTAGCGATAGGTACGGTCGGTGCGCATAAGGTAACTTTACGCTCTTCTACTGTTGTAAAATATACTTCCTGTGGTGCAAAACATTCGCAGCCTTCTTTCTGAAGCCAGCATCCGTTACTAAATTTCATAATTCCTCCTTTTTGCAAATAAAAATCTGCCTAAGCATAATTATATAAGTCATTATATCTTAGGCATGTCAGGAAAACTACCCCGATTATTGGACATGATTACCCTAAAATTTATTGATATTCGCAGTTTGACAGTGTGTGAAAAGATACTTATAATATAATCCAGATATAGACATTCCGGAGGATAGTATGAGAAAACTCATTAAAAATATAACTGACCGCTACAAACATGCCAAGATGAAGAACCAGCTGATCATTATGTATTTTGCGGCAGTATTTGTCCCGATTATCTTAGTCGGCATTATACTTGTGGCAGGTAATGCAAGAAGGCTTGTGACATACCACAGTGATTTGTTAAAAGCCAACAACAACCGTATCCGCTCTGTACTTTATGAAATTACAAGCCAGATATACAGTATCTCCGGAGAAATTGCTTTTAATAATGACCTTGTGGAAGTTCTCTCTATGGAATACCCGGATGAGAGAGCATTCAAGAGTGAGGCCGATAAACTGGGACCCTTGGAATATTACCAGAACAACTACTCCGGCATATCAGGTGTGGAGATATATACCAGCCAGCGCGGTGTGCAGAATTACAGGAATTTCAGACCGATAACGGATGATGTGGTTATGTCGGATTGGTATAAGACGGCATCGGACCAGTACAGTGTATTCTGGGACAGCGTTGAACGTGAGGATACCGGAGGCAATAAATACCGCGGTCTTGCACTTGTCCGCAAGATTACATTATATGATTCCGATGCCGAAGCGATCCTGCTTATTCATGTCAGCGACAATTATCTTAAGAGCAGGATAGAAGATAATGAAGAGGATGTTCTTCTTGCACTTGAGAACAAAAATGTATTTTATAGCAACAAACGTGACAATGAAGGCAGGTCGGACCTGCTTAATGTGATTGAGGGCGGGGATGAATATTTTTCATATGAAGGCGACATGGAATATCGAGGTGCCATGAATATGACATACATATCGACATTGAGCATGGAACAGTCGGATTCACTTATGTACATAGTGACGATTAGTAATTCCGCCTATAACAGTGTCCAGCAGATAGTTATGATTACTGTGCTCATTATTGCACTGGCCGTTATTCTGCCTGCGGTGCTTATGAGATTTTTCATAATGGGATTTTCCAGCCAGGTAGGCAGAATGCGTGATGAAATGTATAGCGCCAGCCAGGGAGATTATGATTCCATGGAGGATTTTGACGGGTGCTATGAACTTACGGCAGCATACAAAGATCTCTGGATAATGCTGGACAAGATTAAAGAAAAAGACGCGGCAATGTATGCTAAGGAAATCAATGAGCAGAAACTTCTCAACGCGCAGCAGAAAATGGAATTCCAGATGCTTGCAAGTCAGATTAATCCGCACTTTTTGTATAATACGCTTGAAATGATAAGAATGAAAGCTATAACAGTCGGCGACACAGAGACTGCAACAGCAATCAAACTTCTCGGCAAATCCATGCGATATGTGCTTGACAATACCGGAATCGAATATACAACGGTTGCCAAGGAGTTATCCCATATTGAGACATATCTCCAGATTCAGAAACTGAGATTCGGTGAAAGAGTAAATTACGAAATCCGGTCCGAGGAAGATATTAATCTGAACAAAATAAGAATACTGCCTCTTCTTCTGCAGCCGATAGTTGAGAATGCGATACTTCACGGACTGGAGGAAGTGGAATCCGGAGGACAGATAACAGTGAATATCCACCGGGATATAAATAATCCGGATACGCTTATAATTTCCATAAGGGATAACGGATGCGGAATGGATGCGGACACACTTAATAATATGCGGATTAATCTTGAAAAAGGAAATATAAGTAAGCGATACGGAATAGGACTTTATAATATTAACCAGCGTATCAGGCTGTGTTACGGAATGGGATACGGACTGTCAATTGACAGTGAAGAAGGAAACGGAACGACGGTTACCGCCAGGATAAGAATAATGTAAAAACGAAATAGGGTGACTATTGCTCTCTTTTTTCGCGACCCTTGATTTTGGTATGGCGGCGTGGCGATATGGGCTGCCGGATGAGTAATATAATAGTGTATAATATGATAAAATCACACTTTTTTGCTTAAAATCAGCAATTTGGTGTCAATAAAATGCTATATGTGGCACACTAACATGGTAATATATGAAAACATATATATTAAAAGATATATGAAGCTTAATATATTACAATGTAAGAACTGTCAAATTGACACCAAATGCCCCGAAAATTGCAAAAAAGTGTGATTTTGTAAATTTCAAATCTTAAATAATATCATTCAAGATACTTAAAAGCCCCAAATACATCAATTATTTATATTCCCATGTATTTTATATAAATTATTTACTGTATTTCACAAGCATATCCACAATCGTGCGGCTTGCGTCTTTCTGGCTGCCGTTTAACATAGCCTCGATATATTTATCCCTGTTGTCATACAATGAACATATTGTATCAAACAGCAGATTATCGGACATGGCCTCTTCTTCGAGAACAGCGGAAAATCCCTGTTTCTTGAAGGATGCGGCATTGAGAAGCTGGTCGCCGCGGCTTGCGTCTGCAGGAAGAGGAATGAGAAGGTTAGGCTTCTTCATGGCAAGGAGTTCACATATTACGTTGGCACCGGCACGCGATACGACTATGTCGGCCGCTGCGTACAAATCCTTAAGCTCCTCGTTGACATACTCAAACTGCTTGTAACCGGTAGTATTATTGAAAGATTCATCAACCTTACCCTTGCCGCAGATGTGTATTATCTGAAAACGCTCCAGAAGCTGTGGAAGGATGGCGCGGATGGCCTCATTAACATGAAGGGCTCCAAGGCTTCCACCGATAATCATAAGCACGGGTTTAAGTGTGTTGAATCCGCAGAAACTGAGTCCGGCAGCTTTATCGCCGTGGAGAAGTTCGTCGCGGATAGGCGTTCCGGTAAGGACTCCCTTGCCGTCAGGAATGAGCTTGACTGTCTCAGGGAAGTTACAGCATACTTTTACAGTATGCTTCTGGCAAAGTCTGTTGGCAAGTCCGGGCGTCATATCGGACTCATGCGCAATAACCGGAATGTTCATTTTGTCGGCTGCCATAACTACAGGAACAGCGACAAAACCACCTTTGGAAAATACGATATCGGGACTAATCTGCCTGATAAGTTTCTTGGCCTGCGAAAATCCCTTGATAACCCTGAAAGGATCGGTAAAATTCTTAACATCAAAATATCGTCTTAATTTACCGGACGCTATTCCATAGTACGCAACGCCAAGGTCTTCCATCAGTTTCTTCTCAATTCCGTTATATGAACCGATATAGGATACTTCAAAACCGGCATCCCTAAGGTAAGGTAAAAGAGCGATGTTCGGAGTTACATGTCCGGCAGTTCCGCCGCCGGTAAGAACTATCTTCTTCATTATGCGTGCGCCTCCTTATACTGCCGGAGTGCCTTGGCTAACTGATCCGGGCATGATGTAGGGCGGAAACCGCACTTGATGCCTTCGAGCCTGTTAATCGCATCGTCTATATTCATGCCGGCAATGAGGGCTGCAACACCCTGCGTGTTACCGGAACATCCGCCGACAAAACGTACGGACTTGATAATGTTGTCTTCAATTTCAAAATCAATTTCACTTGAGCAGACGCCCTGTGTCTTATAAGTATTCAAAACAATACCTCCTGTCTGTCACTTATTTTTTTACAGTATAGCATAGATAAGCAAAAAGTGATACAATAAAAAAAATTAACCGCCAAGGAGGATAAAAATGATTGGAATAATAGGAGCTATGGACGAGGAAATCAGCCAGATTAAGGCAAAACTTTCCGATGTTACGGTTACCGAAATAGCGGCGATGACTTTTAATAAAGGTAAACTGGGCAGCCATGATATAGTGGCCGTCAGGAGCGGAATAGGTAAAGTCAACGCAGCTGTGTGTACACAGATACTTGCGACATATTTTCATGTCGATCACATTATAAATACAGGAGTTGCGGGCTCACTTAAGAATGAGATTAATATCGGGGATGTCGTTATCTCGACGGATGCATTGCAGCATGATATGGATGCCACGGGATTCGGCTATGAACCGGGAGTGATTCCAAGAATGAAGGTATCTGATTTTATAGCTGATGAGAACCTTAGAAAACTTGCAGTAAAAGCATGCAGGGAAGCAGGTTTGCAGATAGGCGTGCATGAGGGAAGGATTGTCAGCGGAGACCAGTTTATTTCCGATCATGCTGTCAAAGAACGCATAGTGAAACAGTTCGGAGGATACTGCACGGAAATGGAGGGTGCTGCGATTGCGCAGGCGGCATATCTTAACGATATTCCTTTCCTTATTATAAGGGCAATCTCTGATAAGGCAGACGGAAGCGCAACGATGGACTACGGCGAATTTGAGCGGAAGGCGATAGATAATTCCGTAGCACTTTTGGTAAATATGATTGAGAATGCCAATTTTTAGTAAAATATGTCATAATTAGTCGGCTGATAAGGACTTTATAATAAAACTCCCTGCATATATTATATGATTAATCATAAAGTATATTGATGCAGGGAGGTTTTTATGTATTTTTTTATATTGGCAGCCGGAGCTTTTCTGGCCGGACTTATGATAAACAGCGTACTCAGACAGAGCGTGAATGAATTGTTGAGGGAATCCGAGGAAATAGATCATACGGGTTTTGCGTTTTTTAAACAGATGAAACTCAAATATGAAAATTATATGCGTACCGGGCGTGAGATAAATAATACGGAGGCTTTCGCCGGAAAATATCTCGACAAATACAGATGTCACGGGATAAGAATACACAGTTATGAGAAAGCGTCAATGTGTGCGGCGGGATTATGCGTGATATTCGGAGCATGCGGTGCGCTTTTGGACAAGAGTCATGCACTGGAATATCTTCTGGTCGGATTTCTTGCGATGTACGTGGTGACGGGCAGCAGGCATCTTATAGACGTTGCCGGCAAGAGGCGCCGGATAACGACGGATCTGGTGGATTTTTTTGAAAACAGGTTTTCGGCAGCGACAGCCGAGACTGTCCGCGAAGCGGCACCAATCAGAAAAGCTGACATCCCGGTACGAAAAGGGCCTGATGATATGGGCGAGCGTGTAAAATTTCATGAAAATACACAGGTGACGTTCACGGAAGAAGAAAAAAAGTTAATTGACGAAATTTTGAAAGAATATTTAGGTTGATTAATGGCCGCGAATCTACTATAATAAATACGATTTGGATACTAGACAAAAGAAGGAGATATGAATTATGGCAAAAATAACTTTCGATTATTCAAAAGCAGCACAGTTCGTTTCGGTAGCTGATATAGATAATATCAAAGCGGAGACAATTGCAGCTAAAGATGTACTTGTTGGCAGGACCGGAGCAGGTAATGATTTCCTCGGATGGATCGATCTTCCGGTTAATTATGATAAGGAAGAGTTTGCTCGTATCAAAGCATCGGCAGCCAAGATACAGTCAGATTCCGATGTACTTATTGTTATCGGTATCGGTGGCTCATATCTCGGAGCCAGAGCGGCAATAGAATTCCTCAGACATGGTTTCTACAATAACATTACCAAGGGCGAGAGAAAGACACCTGAAATATATTATGTAGGTAACAATATCAGCAGCACATATATTGCAGGTCTTATAGATGTAGTCGGAGACAGAGATTTCTCTGTTAACATAATTTCCAAGTCTGGAACTACAACAGAGCCGGCTATCGCATTCAGAATTTTCAAGGAGATGCTTGAGAAGAAATACGGTAAAGATGAGGCAGCGAAGAGAATTTATGCTACTACGGACAAAGCTAAGGGAGCACTTAAGAATCTTTCTGATGCTGAAGGATATGAGACATTTGTTGTACCGGATGATGTAGGCGGAAGATATTCGGTACTTACGGCAGTAGGACTTCTTCCTATCGCAGTAAGCGGCGCCGATATAGATAAACTTATGCAGGGTGCAGCCGAAGGACGTAAGCTTGCGCTCGAAAGCAGCTTTGAAGACAATGATGCAATGAAATACGCAGCAGTACGTAACATCCTTCACAGACAGGGTAAATCAATTGAAATAGCAGCTAACTATGAGCCGAGCCTCCACTATGTATCAGAGTGGTGGAAACAGCTCTTCGGAGAGAGCGAAGGCAAGGACAACAAGGGTATCTTCCCAACTGCATGTGATTATACAACAGACCTTCACTCAATGGGACAGTTCATTCAGGAAGGCTCAAGACTTATGTTTGAGACAGTTATGAATGTTGAGAAACCTAAATGCGAGCTTTATATCGGACTTGAGGAGAACGACCTTGACGGACTTAATTATCTTGCGGGCAAGTCAATTGATTTCGCCAACAAGTGTGCAATGAACGGTGTTGTTGTAGCACATACCGACGGTAATGTTCCGAACCTCATGGTCAATATTCCTGAGCAGAATGAATTCTACCTTGGTGAACTCTTCTATTTCTATGAGTTTGCATGTGGTGTCAGCGGATATATTCTCGGAGTCAATCCGTTCAACCAGCCGGGCGTTGAGAGCTATAAGAAGAACATGTTTGCACTTCTTGGCAAGCCGGGTTATGAGAAAGAAAGAGAAGCCATCATGGCAAGACTTGATAAATAGTATAATATTTTAAAGAATAAAAGGCTGTGGACTTTAATCGTCCACGGCCTTTTCTAATCTTCTTCGATGACATGAATTTCAAGAAAATCAAAATCTGTCTGTTCAATAAAATTATCCTGATAGAAACGCGCTTTGTCATGACGCCTGAAAGAGTCAATCGTTGAGTCTAACCACATCGGAACTGCGAGGTCAAATTCTTGACAGGCGGTATCGAGCGCTGACAGAACTTTGGCGGTGCGGCTTTTGTCGGAAGAATCGTCTTCAATGACCGTATCGCGCAACATCCTGTTGTCCTTGAATATTTTACACCACATTCTGAACATATTTATAAGTCCTCCCGGAATTATTGTTGAAAATAAATTATCTGTAGTTTATACTATTTTGTGAATAAAATCAACTAAGGAGATTTAAACAATGGAAGGCAGAGAGCGAAGAGAGAGAATTATAGACATTCTCAAAAACAGTGATGAGCCTCTTTCAGGTACGGCACTTGCAGCCAGACTTAAGGTCAGCCGCCAGGTTATTGTGCAGGATATCGCATTGTTGCGCGCCATCGATAAGAATATAATTTCCACCAATAAGGGCTACATGTTTTTTGAACCACATGAAGCCATGTGCAGACGGATTTTTATGGTAAAACATACGGATGAGCAGATGCGCGACGAACTGAACAGCATAGTGGATAACGGCGGACAGCTGCTTGATGTCATAATAGAGCATGATGTTTACGGCACGATTACCGTTGATCTGCAGTTATCAACCAGACATGATGTCGATGAATTCATGGACCGCATTATGGGAAATGCCAGACCGCTTAAATACCTGACCGATGGAGTACATTACCATACGGTAGAAGCAGATAGTGAAAAGACGCTTGACAGGATTGAAAAAATTTTAAGACAGAAAGGGTACTTGATTTCAGATTAAAGGTGTGTTAAACTTGCCATTAGCTGACAAGACAGCTGACAAGACATAGCATACAGTGAAAGGAATTTTATCATGAAAGGAATTAAAAAATACTTACACAGGGTATTTATAGACGGATTCAGCGGAATGGCGCTGGGATTGTTTTCAACATTGATCATCGGAACGATTGTAGGACAGATAGCGAAGTTTGTTCCGGGAGCTGTTGGCATGTATATGATATATGCCAGCAATATTGCCAAGAGCCTTATGGGCGCCGGAATCGGAGCCGGAGTCGCAGGCAAATATAAAGAAGGCCCGATTGTTACTGTATCAGCAGCTGTAGCAGGTATGATAGGAGCATTCCCGATGGCATTTGCAGCGGGAGATGCGCAAACAGTGCTTACGGCAGCAATCAATCTCGGAACACCGGGTAATCCGCTCAGTGCGTTTATTGCGGCTTATGCAGCAATTGAAGTAGGACACCTTATCTCCGGAAAGACACCGGTTGATATCATAGTTACACCACTTGCAACAATAGCTGTCGGAGCTGTTATTGCATTCATAACAGGTCCGTATATCAATACGTTTACAGGCTGGCTTGGAACACTTATAACCATTAATGTGGAAGCACATCCGTTTATTGGCGGAATAATTGTATCCGCACTCATGGGAATTTTCCTTACTCTTCCTATAAGTTCAGCGGCAATCGGAGTGGTTCTCGGCCTTGACGGGCTGGCTGCCGGCGCGGCTACAATAGGATGCTGCTGTCAGATGGTCGGATTTGCGGTTATGAGTTACAGAGAGAATAAGATGGGAGGATTGATATCACAGGGAATCGGAACATCCATGTTACAGATGCCGAACATTGTGAAGAAACCTATAGTCTGGCTTCCGCCGATACTCTCAAGCGTAATCCTTGCACCGCTCTCAACGATGGTGTTTAAAATGCACAGTAATCCGGTGGGTTCCGGTATGGGAACATCCGGACTTGTCGGTCAGTTCTCCGCATACGGAGTAATGGTATCGGAAGGAATGAAACCGCTTGTGGCTGTCGGAGAAATAGCGCTGATGCATTTTGTGCTTCCGGCACTGCTTACATGGATTATCTGTAAAGGAATGAGAAAAGCCGGCTGGATTAAGGACGGGGATCTGAAACTTGAAGTATAAAAAACTCTTGTAGACTTATTATAAATAGACTATAATTATTATATTCGTTTATATATCGTGTGCTCTACAAGGAGGATAAGAAGTTTGGAAGATAATACTAACATTATGTCCGGAGATCTGAACGCATTAAAGCAGTTCCGTGACATGGTCAGCAGCTATAACGAGGCGGTTCAGAACAGTGCCGGATGTGCGTCTGATGAGAAACGCCTTGAGAAGGATCTTTTACTTAACAGGAAGAATCTTAAGGATAATATTGACAGCACGGTTAAGAAACGCCGTAGTGAGGTTCAGGATAAGTTTGATGAAGAGATATCCAAAGATAAAGATAAACTCAAGAGAATCCAGAACAGACGCGGAAAAGCTAAGGATAAAGGCGTTAAAGGACGTATAGCAGAAGAGACGGCAGACCTTGTAAAACAGAATTCTGAGCTTAAGAAGAATATCAGGGCAGCACTTAAGGAAAACAGACTGCCGGGGTTCTGCGGAAGCGGATTTTATTTTACCCTGTATTATACCAAGGGCGCAGCGGAAGTATTCATCTGTGCCATGATGATAGTACTGATGTTTCTACTTATGCCGGCGGCAATATATATTGCGCTTCCGCTTGAGGAACTTCCGGAAAGATATACGATACCTGCATTTGCGATTACCTATTTTGTTGTCATTGTCATTGTATTTTTTGTATACAAGATAATCGGCGACAGAACCAAACACAAACACGAAGATGAACTTCGTGCCGTAAGGGCATTGAGAGACCGCATTAACAGCAATAAGAAACAGATATCCAATATAGCCAGGTCAATTACCAAGGATAAGAATGAGGATATGTACGGTCTTGAAGATTACGATGCACAGATACGTGATATAGAGGAAGATATTGCCAAGATAACTGCTGATAAGGAAGAAGCACTGAAGAATTTCGACAATAATGCCAGCGCGGAGATTGCTTCTGAGATAGAGAACAGGGAAATGCCGAGAATTAACGGCATAGAGGAAGATTATAACGCAGCAGTTAAGCTTCACGCTGAACTTGATGAACAGGTAAGACAGCTCGGACTTAAGATTTCAACGGATTACGAGGCATACCTCGGCAAGGAATTTACAGACACGGTTAAGATAGACGAACTTATAGCTATTATGGAGACAGGAAAGGCATCCACCGTATCCGAAGCGGTTAACGAATATAATAAGAAATAAATTAAAGCTTCCGTCTGAAATATTTGGACGGGAGCTTTAATATTGTATCACATTTCATAATATTCTGTAATGCCGTACAGAATGGCCTTGCTTATTACATCGGCGAGCTGCATTACCATGGACAGCCTTGTTGTCTGCAGAAGCAGGCTTTCCATCATTCCGGAAAAATTAACAATTCCCGTTATGTGTATGTCGCCGACATCCGGAAGTTCTTTTTTGACACCGAGCCCCGGACGGAGCGGCCCCTCGGATAGGGTTACATAACCGATGTGCTCATGTGTGCCGAGCGATGCATCAACTGCCAGGACGAACGGATGACGGTAGGATGAATTAATAAGTTCCAGATTTTCGGCAAGATTAGCTGCGTGCACGGGTTCACTTAATGTGCCGCGGACACTGATTCCGGGAATGTGGAATTTCTCTAATTTGTATCCGATTAACGGTCCAAGGCTGTCCCCTGTTGAACGGTCACTTCCGATGCACATTATGACCAGCTCGCGTGATTGTATATGGTGTGACCGGAACAATTTGACGAGGCCTTCCTTCAGCTCGTAAGCGGATTGTCTGGTAGATGCATCGTAATAAGCAATGTTTGGTGGGTATTTTCTTCTTTTCTCCTGTGAAATCTTATAATTGGTTCCTGTTTGTAACATTTAAGCGCAATCCTTTCAGTTTTTTGGCAAAAAAGATTTGAACACTAATACAGTCTACGCAGAACATGGGCTTATTATGCTTTTTTTATCCGACTAATTGTGACACCTGAATAGCACATAATGCACATAAAGTCACTTTATAAATAAAAAAAGCAAAAAATAGATGATTTTACCGACAGAAAATGATAAAATCAATTTAAATGGTATGGTACGATTGAATTAACTGTATTTCATATAGATTTAGGAGGTAACTTTTTCATGGAGATTATATATGACGACAAGAAGGGTCTTTCAAAGCTGCCTAAGAATATTAAGCAGATAGGAACGGAACCTGACGGCCGCAGGGTTTATATTGAGGATTATGCGTATTCTTTTATACGGGAACAGATTGTCGATGAAGATGAGACCGGATTAATCGGTGTTCTTCTCGGAGAAGTTAAGATTATAGAAGATATTACATATATATTTGTAAAGGGAGCGGCAGCAGTCACGAATGCGGCTGTTTCGACTGATGGAATTATTTTTACGGAAGAGACCTGGCCGGTTGTCAACGGTACTGTTGCCAGATACTTTGACGGACTTTCGATAGTAGGATGGTATTTGGTGTCTAATAAGATAACATCAGATAACATGTATATGATCAATAAAACCGACTCGGATAATTTTGCGGACGGTAATGACATATTTTTTATGGTTAATCCGTCTTCAAGGGATGAGGCTTTTTATGAAAAGAGCGAGAAAGGCCTCACAGAGCTGCCGGGTTATGTGGTATATTATGAGCGCAATGAGAAAATGCAGACTTATATGACTGAACATCGCAATGAGACAGGCGTATCCGAGAAGAGCGGGAAAGAAGACGGCAGGTACAGGGAACTAATCAAGGAACGTAAGAACCCGGTAAGCAGAAGCGTGAAGAAGCATCTTACACTGGTGTACTGCCTCAGTATGCTTCTGATAATCGTTGTACTCATTATCGGTGTCAACAGCATTAATAATTACGACGGAAATAATAAGAACGACAAGAACGGCCAGCAGGCTAATGCTGGCGTGGTTACGACCGAAGAAGAGACCGTTCCGGTTGAGACTGTTCCGGCAGATGTGACTACCCAGGCAGAAGAGACTAAGAAACAGGAAGAGACTAAGAAGAAGGAAGAGACCACTAAGAAGCAGGAAGAGACCAAGAAGAAGGAAGAGACCACTAAGAAGCAGGAAGAGACTACTAAGAAACAGGAGCAGACTAAGCCGGCACAGACTGAGGCTGCTTATCAGAATTATACGATACAGCAGGGCGATACATATTACAAAATCTGCGAGAAGTTCTATGGAACGCAGTCATCTGACGGAGTTAAGAAGATACTTGACTTTAATGGTCTCACTACAAGCAGTGAACTTTTACCGGGAAGCACCATAAAGATTCCGAATTAAACCAGGGTAAGGAGTATGCATCGTGGCGGATATCAGACAGTACAGAAAAGACAAAGAGACGGCTGAAGTTGATTATGATGACAGCGGTCATGACGATTACGGACGAAGAATAAAACAGCACAGGGCGAGAATACGAGTGGCTATAATAGGCGCAGGAATTCTGTGCGTGCTTGTAATTATTATAATCAGTATTATCAAATATAACATGAATTATGGCTCGTATACCGTCAAAGCATCTGCGGATATCAACGACAGCGGTTACACAAGATATTTGAATTTCGGCGGTGGCTTTGTGCGCTACAGCCGCGACGGAATATCGCTTTACAGTTATGACGGAACACGCAGATGGGACAGGACATATGAGATCAATAATCCGCTTACTGATGTATGCGGTAATTATCTTGCGATTGCAGACGCCGGTGGAAGCGAAATTTATCTTTTTAACAAGGATGGTTATGTGGCAGCAGTTAATACGGCACTTCCCATCTCGCAGATAAATGTTTCATCCCAGGGACTTGTTGCGGCTATACTGACTGATGGAACGGCTTCCAATATTAATATGTATAATCAGGATGGAAGCAAAATATATAATATCAAGACAACTGTTGAAGGGGACGGTGTCCCTGTGAGCATGTCGGTTTCCGATGACGGAAGCAAACTTGTCGTCGCTTATACTGCAGTTAAGGGTCAGGAACTTGCGACAAGTGTTGTGTTCTATAATTTCGACGAAGTGGGTCAGAATGAGGTTGAACGTATAGTGGGTGGATATGACACATACGGGAATCAGCTGGTATCCAAGGTTGAATTCATAAATTCGGATACTGTGGCAGCGTTCGGAGAGAACATAATCAGTTTCTTCAGGATAAATGAATATCCTAAACAGCTTAAAGATATTGACATAGATTACAGAATACGTAAAATTTTCTATTCGGGAAGTTATGTCGGGGTATGCCATTCTACAGACAACGGTACGACGGTGGATGTGTATGACACGTCGGGTAATACGGTGATGACGCGCGAGGTTTCCGACGATTATAATAATTTTGCTTTCGGAGAAAGCACGCTTGTCATGTATGGCGCCGACAAGTGCAGTATAGTCAATATGAAAGGCAAGGAAATTTTCCAATACGATTTTGAAGACGATATAATAGATCTGATTCCTTTGGATGGGAATACAGGCTTCTTGTATCACAGCAGCGGACGCATGCAGCAGATCGTATTAAAACACGGAGGCTGATATGAATTGGACTTTAATATGTGTAATAGCAATTCTGCTTATCAATATATTGATAGGTGTCCGCAAAGGACTTATTAAGATGGTATTTTCTGTGGCAGCGGTAGTGGTGGTAACTGCAGTCACGGTTTTTGCGTCGCCACATATAGCAGGGTATCTTGCGGAGCATACATCATGGGATACTAAGGTATATGATAATACATACAAATACCTTGAGGAGCATGATATGCTTCTTGACGGCAGCGGACTTATGGATGTTGATAAACTCCCGCTCCCGAAATCGCTTAAGCAGAACATTGCCGATAAGGCCGGAGAACTTGTTTCGCAGGGCGCCGATGCATATAATTCATACATAACCGCAAGAATTGCTGATATAATTTTTAAAGCTGCGGTATATGTGGCATGTTATATAATTGTGAGCATAATTGTATTTATAATAGGAATACTTCTTAATGTGGTAAGCAGACTTCCGGTTTTGAAACAGATTAACAGGATAAGCGGTGGAATCATAGGACTTGCCATGGGAGTAATCTTTGTGTGGCTTGGATTTGTGATAATAACATTTCTCGGCAATACATCTTTTGCATCGGAAGCGTTCAGACAGATAGATGAGAATGCTTTTCTTACATTTATGTATGACAGGAATATTATACTGAATATCCTTATCGGAATTTTTTGAAATAATTTAAAAACAGGTATTGACTTGCAGGAACTTAGTTGATATAATGTAAAAGCTTTCGGTACAAACCGTAAGATGGCGAGTTAGCCAAGTGGTAAGGCGTGGGTCTGCAACACCCTGATCACCAGTTCAAATCTGGTACTCGCCTCTGATAAATCTCATGACATATGTTTGTGAGATTTATTTTTTTGCAGGCATGACAGTTATTATGAAGGGAAAGTGACGAACCGTGGAATTTAACCTTGGTGACATCATCAGAATGAAGAAGTCACATCCGTGCGGAAGCAGCGAATGGGAAATACTCAGAACCGGAGCTGATTTCAGACTCAAATGCATGGGATGCGGACATCAGATAATGGTTCCGCGCAGACTTGTTGAGAAGAACACCCGCTCAGTGCGAAGCGGCACAGCCGGCATAATAAAAAAAGCTTGCCAAGATAAGTAAGGTATGGTATCATATATTTTCGTGATATATTAGATATATTCCTTGCTCCCTGCCTGACAGGGGGCCACAAGACCAAAAGGAGGTGCAACAGCATGAACAAGTATGAATTAGTAGTCGTTGTTAACGCAGTTATCGAGGACGACGCAAGAGCAGCTGTCATTGAGAAAGCTAAAGACCTTATCACACGTTTCGGAGGAACAATCTCAGGCGTTGATGAATGGGGTAAGAAGAGATTAGCTTACGAGATTCAGAAGATGAATGACGGTTTCTATTATTTCATCAAATTTGAGGCAGAGACTACAGCAATCGCTGAGATCGAGTCACAGATGCGTATCATGGACAATGTCCTTAGATACTTATGCGTTAAGGTAGAAGAATAATCGCCTGACGGCAGTCCCCATAGATTTTCAACCTTCGGCATGCACGGACGGTATAAGGATATCGTCGGAAATGGAGGCATATATGAACAAAGTTATCTTAATGGGAAGATTAACAAGGGATCCGGATGTTCGTTACGGAACAGGAGAAAGATCCACAACAATAGCCAGATATACACTGGCAGTTGACAGAAGATTCAAGAGAGACAATGAACAGACGGCTGATTTTATATCATGTGTGGCATTTGACAGAAATGCGGAGTTCGCAGAGAAGTACCTTAAACAGGGTACTAAGATTGCCATCACAGGAAGAATACAGACCGGAAGTTACACCAATAAGGACGGCAATAAGGTTTATACAACAGATATCGTTGTAGAGGAGCAGGAATTTGCAGAGAGCAAGTCAGCTTCCGAGAATAACGGTGGTTATACACCGGCAGCGAGACCTGAACCGAGCGCAGCCGGAGATGGTTTTATGAACATCCCTGACGGCGTGGAAGACGAAGGCCTGCCGTTCTAGAGATTTTTATAAGGAGGTCATGACAAATGTCTAATCCAAGAGAAGCTAAGGGCGATTCTCCAATGAAGAAGAGAATGGGCCGCAGAAGAAAAAAAGTTTGTGTATTCTGCAGCGATAGCGCTAATAACGTAATCGACTACAAGGATGTTAATAAATTAAAGAGATATGTATCAGAGAGAGGTAAGATCCTTCCTAGAAGAATTACCGGAACATGTGCAAAGCACCAGAGAGCTCTTACTGTTGCAGTTAAGAGAGCAAGACACATTGCACTTCTCCCATACACACTTGATTAATTAGATAAACAGACGTATTTAAGCCTGTCGGACGAAAGTCCGGCAGGCTTTTTTGTAATAAAATATGTACAGGAAATCTAATATTTTCTGTATTTTATCTCTAATAATGTCATTGAATATACACGATGAAAATTATATAATGACACAGTAGTATTTTGCTACGAAATAAAATTATATGTAACAGAAGTTACAATAGGAGGATGACAATGAAACTTAGAAAATTATTAGCAGCAGTTCTTGTTGGCGTAATGACAGTTTCTTCACTTGCAATTTCAGCATTTGCAGCTGATGAGAAGGCTACAGTTCCTGCACCGGGAGAATTCGATCCGGCTGGTAAGGATTATGTTGCACAGATGTATGTTCAGACAGGCGGCTCATGGGTATTCAGAAATACATGGGCAGATGAGAGTTATGGTACTGCAGTCGGCTATGAGAATGCCGACAAGCTTTCTAACGTAGAGAATAATGCTGTATCAGTTAATGACGGTACATTCACAGACGTTAAGCTTGAAGGAAACGGAACGTATACCGTTACACTTGATAAGCCTAACTTCACTAAGACTGCAGGCGGTAATACAACAGAGCCTACTAACTTTAACCTTATCGGTGTTTCAACTAACATTCCTGCTTCAGCTGATGCTTCAGAAGGCGGACCTGTTAAGTTTACAGATGTTAAGATTACAGTTAATGACAACCTTACATTTACATATCCTGAAGGATCATGCGATCCTGATGCTATTGCCAAGGGATCATATATCAGTATTCTTGGTGTTAATATCTGGAACAAAGATATATGTACAGATGCTAATGCAGCACTTGGCGGAGAAGATGTATGGCCGGGAACAGTTGATAAGATTACAATTACTTTCACAGTAGCAGGATTCAACTATGACAAGGCTGTAGAAGCGACAACAGCAGAAGAGACAACAGCAGCCGCAGCTGACACAGCTACTAAGGCAGCTAGTACAGCTAAGACTGATTCTTCTTCATCAAACGGACTTCCTACACCTGCAATCATCGGTATTGTTGCAGCTGTTGTAGTTGTAGTAGTAGTTATCGTAGTAGTAGCTACATCCAAGAAGAAAAAAGCTAACTAATCCAGGTTAGGTTTTATAAAAACAGATTACATAAAGGACGGGACCTTTGCCCCGTCCTTTTATATTGCAATTTATCTGACGGAGACAGCTATATGCGGATTGGTTGTGTAATTCATCTAAAAATACGGTGATAATTCTATTAAATATTTCTAAAAATTACTGTAATTTATGTACAGTATTTATAGTAGTGCTTATTAAAAAAATAATCTATAATTAGGATAAATAAAATACCGTGAATGATTAACACGGTGTTAAGTGGAGGTAAAGGATGAACGAACAGAAGTCCAAAAGTGAATTAGTCGCTGACAAAGCCTACTGGCTCGTGCGACTTGGTGTTCTTGCAGCAGCTGTCATGATGTTTCTGCCTGCTATGAACCCATCCAGAGTTTGTGAACGTATCAACCGTAATTTGTCATTGTTCACAAGTGCTGTTTCGTGGAGTGGTCTTATTAATAACCTTAGTGGTTTTGATGTAAGAATTATCGGATCATATGCACCATTCCAATATATAATGGTTTTCTCAATCGTTGCACTTGTGGGAATACTCCTTATGTGCGCCGGCGGTTGTATGTCATTAGGTAATCTTAAAATGAAGGTGAAAGGTAATTTCTTCACTTTAGGAGGAGCGGTTGCCCTTGGAGCAGGAATGCTTCTTATGCATATACCTTATAATATGCTTATGGACACTGTAGGCAAGATAGAGACGGACACTACATCTAATCCGTTTTCACCGGCTATTCCAGTAGCTATGTGGGTATTTTTCGCAATAGCGGTAATTGTATTCATCGGAACAATTATGACGATGATACTTCTTCCGAAGCCTGATAAGGCTATGAAGTTTGAAATGCCTACCAAATACAAATTATTCCTTTGTATGTTACCGTTTATCGTGCTTACATTTGCATTCTCATATCTTCCATTATATGGTTGGAGATACGCATTCTTTGATTATACATCAGGTAAGCCTCTTACGGCAGATCAGTTTGTAGGCCTTAAATGGTTTGCAAGACTTGTTAACGACCCGCAGACTCGAAGCGACGTACTTAAGGTTCTCAGAAATACACTTGTAATGAGTGGCCTTGGTATTGCTACAAGCTGGGTACCGATGTTTTTCGCAATCATGCTTAACGAAATTAAGACTAAGTGGTTCCGTAAGACAGTACAGATTTTTACAACAATTCCTAACTTCGTCAGCTGGGTTATCGTATTTGCACTTGCATTTGCTATCTTCTCAACAGACGGATTTATCAACAGCCTTTTCGGAACCAAGGTAGATTTCCTTGGTAACCCGTCAGGAACATGGTTTAAGATGTTAGCCTGGGGAATGTGGAAAGGTGTAGGCTGGAGTGCTATTATTTATGTAGCAGGTATTTCCGGTATTCCACTTGAACTTTATGAGGCTGCTACAGTCGATGGTGCCGGAAGAGCTCAGAAGATGTTACATGTTACGGTTCCGGGACTTATGCCTACATATTGTGTATTGTTACTTATGTCAATTGCCAACATCCTTACCAACGGTATGGATCAGTACCTTGTATTCTACAATGCTAATAATGCAGATTTGATCAACGTACTTGACCTCTACGTATACAAGCTGGGACTCAGTGATCCTGATATGTTCCCACTTTCAACTGTTGTAAGTATGACGAAGTCCATAGTCAGTGTGATCCTGTTGTTCTCTGCGAACGCAATATCTAAGCTGATTCGTGGCGAGAGTATTATGTAGGAGGTGATATGATATGGCAAAAATGTCAGAGAAAATGAAACAGGAACTTAAAGCTGAGAAGGCATATAACAAGAAGCATAAGAGAATGTACAGACTCACTGCTAACGATGTTATATTCAATATATTTGCATATTTACTTTTTGGTATATTTGTTATAATATGTATCTTCCCATTTTACTACATATTTATTAACTCAATATCATCACCTGCTGCAGTTACATCCAAAGCCGTAACATTCTGGCCTCAGGGATTTTCACTTGAGACATACAAGGCCGTTATTGAAGTTAAAGATATAGGCCAGGCGTTCCTTATAACAATTACAAGAACTATCATTGCAACAGCACTCATGGTTCTTGCATCGGGTATCATAGGATATCTCGTAACCAAGCAGGAAATGTGGCACAGAAAATTATGGTACAGACTTCTTGTTGTAACAATGTATTTCAATGCCGGTATCATTCCTTGGTATTTGAACATGGCTATGTTAGGTCTTACCAATAACTATATGGCATATATTGTTCCTGCTATCGTAGCACCGTATAATATCATACTTGTTAAGACATACATTGAGTCAATACCTGCCGAGATGGAAGAAAGTGCATTTATCGACGGCGCAGGATACGCGGTCATCTTCCGTAAGATTATATGGCCGTTAAGTAAACCTATACTTGCGACAATCACGATCTTCGGAGCGGTTGGTAACTGGAACTCATTTACCGATTCCCTTATGCTCATGCAGTCTAAGCCGCAGCTTCAGACATTACAGCATAAGTTGTATAACTATCTTGATTCCGCATCTGATCTTAAATCAGTAATTGATAATCCGGATAGTGAGGTTGTAAGACGTGCTATGGATAACGCAGCATTTGCAAGTGTTATCAAGTATACGGTATCAATGATTTCAATCATACCTATACTTATCGTTTATCCGTTCATGCAGAGATATTTTGAAGAAGGTATCATGCTTGGTGCGGTTAAGGGCTAATGATATTACATCATGCCGGCGGATGCCGGTATGGTTGATATAAAATTCAACTTTAAAATTTTAAAAAGGAGGAAATTACAATGAAATTAATGAGACGAGTAATCGTTGCATTGCTTGCTGTTGCTATGGCAGCATCATCATTGGTTGCATGCGGCAAGGACAAGGGCACAGGCAAAGATGAGCTTGTAACACTTGACTGCTATAGTCAGTTGGCTAACTTTCAGGGAAAACAGGGAGGCTGGTTTGGAGCACTCCTCAAGGAAAAGTTCAATGTAGAACTCAACATCATCAAAGAGTCAGACAATACATTCGCAACAAGAATGGAGTCAGGTAACCTTGGTGATATCGTAGTATTCGGTAATTCTGGAGAGAATTATATTGCAGCAGTTAAAGCAGGACTTCTTCTCGACTGGAATTCATATGATCTTCTTACCAATTATGGATCATATATCAAAGAGCATATGCCGGCAGCACTTGCCAACAATGCTAAGATTTCAGGAGACAAAGGAATTACTTATGGTATCGGTCATTCAGTAGCACTTAACTCAGAAGACCATGATGAGTTCTTCTATTCATGGGATCTCAGATATGACTACTATGCAGAACTTGGATATCCGGAAATCAAGAACCTTGATGATCTCTTCGATGTATTCGTACAGATGAAGGAGAAACATCCTACAGATGATAACGGCAAGGAAACATATGCTGTATCAATCTGGCCTGACTGGGACGGAAACATGGTAATGTATCCGAAGTCACTTGCAACAGCTTATTACGGATATGACGAATTCGCTATCGGTCTTTACAACAATGAGACAGGTGAGTTCTATGATCCTCTTATGGTAAAAGATGATGGAACATACGGACCATATCTTGAGATGTTACAGTATTTCAACAGACTTTATCAGGCAGGACTTCTTGATCCTGACTCTGGAACACAGAAATATGATGATGCAATAGCAAAGGTTAAATCAGGAAGAACATTCTGGTCAATCTTTAACTACGCAGGATCAGCAGCATATAACACAGAAGCTAATACATCAGCAGGCAAGGGTATGTATCCGGTAGTTCCTGAAGAAGCTACTCCATGTGTATATGGCCTTAACCCTAACGGTGGAAACCGTATCTGGACAATCGGCGCTAAGACAAAATATCCTGAAAAATGTATGCAGATTCTTAACTATCTCTGCACACCTGAAGGATTCCTTAGCTCTGAGTATGGTCCTAGAGGACTTTGCTGGGATTACGACGATAATGGACTTACTTACTTTACAGAGCTTGGTAAGAAGTGCCAGGCTGACACATCAACTATGATGGAATCAGATGATCCTAAGTTTGAAGTATACACCGGTGCTAAGTTCAAAGACGGACAGCAGCAGATCAACAACCTTACATGGGCTCGTAATGCTACAAACCCTGATAACAATGAGAAATTCAACTACAAGTATTGGGCAAGCAACCAGACAGAAGCTGTTAAGGATTCAGCTGATGCTGACTGGAGAGAGCACACAGGATGTGACACAGCAGATCAGTATCTCAACAGCAGAAAGCTTGCAGACGGTTCACCGGCATACTCAGTTGCTGTAGCAACAGGATACGCTGAAGGAGCTAAGTCCAAAGAGCTTAAAGTAGTTTGGAAGCAGGTAACAGATGCTATCATTAAGGGATCATGGAGAGCAATCACAGCTAAGGATGATGCTACATTCAAGGCAGAAGTTGATGACATGATCAAGAATGCTAACGCATACGATAACGGAAACGGTTACAAAGAGTGTGTTGAGTGGTCAGTAAAAGAAGCAGAAAGAAGACATAATATGGAAGAAGAAGTCAGAGCTGCTGAAAAAGGTACTAACTAAATAGCATAGCATACAGACTTTAATAAAACGGGGCTGTTCGTAATATCGAACAGCCCTTTTGCGACAAAGGAGCAATTAATGAAGTTTTTTAGTACAGAAGGCGGAATATATAAGTTTATGACACGGCTGTGGGATATGATAAAGCTGAATTTTCTCTGGCTTATCTGTTCATTACCGATTGTCACAATCGGTGTATCCACAATTGCGGCATTTACGATTACGCTCAAAATGGTTGAAGAGAAGGAAGGATATATAGCCAGAGCCTTTTTTAAAGCGTTTAAAGCAAATTTCAAACAGGGAATAGTGATCGGACCGATTACCATTATTTTTGCTGCAGCGCTTTATCTGGATTTTACACTTGGTAAACAATACATTGGATTTGTTATACTGGGTATATTATCGGCTTTTCTGTTTGGTATCGCAATAATTTACACATACCCTCTGCTTGCCAGATATGAGAACAAGCTTTTGAAGACAATTAGAAACTCCATGAGGATTGCCATGAGGTATTTCGGAAGAACGATTTTTCTTATTGTTGTTCTTGTAATAGAATATATAATTTTCTTCAGATTTACCAAAATAACACTTCTGATAGGTATTCTTGTAGGTCCGGCCACAATGATATTGACTGTGAGTGGATTTGCAATGTACTTCTTCCGTGAGATTGAGAAAGCGGGAGGAGTGACCACCAGGAAGACCGAAGAAGATTTGTACAATGAAGAAATTGAGCGGGAAACACAGAATGCTCTTAAAGCTGAAAATAAAAATATATCGGAGGACGAGAATCAATGAAGCGTTTAAACTTATTACGCAGAGCAGCTGCATTCGCAGCAGGAGCACTTATGGCAGCATGCCTTGCAATACCTGCATTAGGAACACCGGTAAAAGCAGCAGATTCGGTTGATATGAATGTTGCGCTTTGCTTCTTTACATTTGGAAATGCAGGTACAGTAGAGAAAGGTGATACGGTTAAAGTAACCGGAGATGGACAGTATACAGTTGAATTTGACTGTGCAAAGAACCTTTCAGATGATGCCAAGGCTGCCGGGGATACAGCAATTACAAGTTTTGTAGCCATGTATATTCAGGATGTAGCCACACTCGACGGCACAGCATCGGAATCACCTGTAGCAACAGCGGACATCGTTTATAATTCAATCAAAATCGACGATAAGGAACTTACAATAGCAGATACTAATCCGGCATCTGCAGTTAAGGCAAACGGTGCATTTGATACCAATAAGCCTGTTAACGGATGGGATGGATCGGTAGTTGCAGACACAGATATTGTATGGGATCAGACAAACCATCTTGTTAAGTTTGCAGGGGTTGACAGTGTTCAGAAGGTTTCTGTAACATTCACACTTTCAAATGTCACAGCTAAAGCGATTGAGACACAGGCACAGACAGAAGAAGAAACCACAGTGGAAGAGACAACTGCTGCAGCAGAGACAACAGCAGCAGAGACAACAGCAGCTCCGGCAGCAGCAACTGACGAAGGAACGAACTTCCCGGTTGGCGCAATAGTTGGTATTGTTGCAGGTGTTGTGGTTATCGTTGTTGTAGTTATTGTAGTATGCACTAAGAAGAAAACTAAATAATATAAACGTATAACATAAGAATGCCCCGGTTCATATGATAAGAACCGGGGTGTTTTTAATTGGTTTCTGAATCGGAGCAGAACTGCTTGCGGTATTCTGCCGGAGATACACCGACATATTTCTTGAATTTCTTATGGAAATAATCAACATTCTTATAACCGACCTGCTCTGAAATTTCATATACCTTCAGCTTGTTCTCGGAGATAAGCTTCTTGGCATGTTCAATTCTTATGTGGTCTACATAGTTATTAAAATTCTCACCGACATTTTTGCTGAAAATCTTTCCAAGATAGGCGCTGTTGTATCCAAAAAGAGGAGCGATTGTTTCAAGCTTGATATTAGTCTGAAAATTATGGTCTATGTAAAAAATAATATCATCCAATATACTGTCACGTGATGATGTTCCGATAGAGGACATAATCACTTCAAACTGTGATGTGAGATATTGCATTATCTCATAGAGATAAAACTGCTTGTCGATAGAATCAATAATCTCACTGTTGGAAGGAAACGGTATCTCAGCTGTAGGATAGAGCCGTTTGATATTCTCTTTAATCTGAAGAAACATATCGGTTAAGAATAATTTTACGGCGTTAATATCGTCCTGAACATCATATAAATATTCTGTTATATTATTCAAGGTATCTGCGAGCATCTTACGGTTAAATGCCTGAATATAATTCGTGAGGGTGCTGCAGTACTCATCCATTATTTCGTTGGAAAGTGACTTGTCACGAACTCCGAAATCAGGCAGGTCATCGTAACCGACCGTGTGCTGGCCCGGTTTGCAGAAGAAACGTCTGCTGATAAGCCGTTCAGCCTGTGAATATGATAAGGCGATATCCGACAAGTTGTTAACTGAACGCCCGAATGCCAGGAAAAGGGTATCAAGAGGGCTGTCCTTCTGCGGAATTGCATCGTAATGATCCAAAAAACGCTGAAACTTATCCAAAGCATATGTACCTTTAAGAATAATTACATTCTTGTCATTCTTACAGAAGTGTTCAAAAGTAAGACTTCCGTTATTGGTAACACGCAGAAGCTCAGAAAACTGATATGGCATAGAGTCTGCATCACGAAGATACTGCTCATATATTACAACTTTATAAACATCCGCGCATAAATTCATTTCCTCTGTATTGATCAGGTCTATGTCGGCATTGCCGGTAACAAGTTCATCGAGAATCTCTTTCTTGGCTTTCTCGCGGTAATGATGAAGCACCTGGGATGTCTTATGTTCGTCAATTATATTGGTATGTATCTCATTGATAATGGAAGTCAGCTCGTCTTCATCAACCGGCTTGGTAAGATAATACCCTACACCCTGCCTTATAGCAGCCTGCGCATATTTGAAATCAGAGTACCCGCTTATAATAATTATTTTGCCGTTAAATCCCTTGGCACGAGCAGCTTCTATGACATCTATACCGTGCATCTTAGGCATTCTGATATCAATAAGAACAAGGCTGGGATTTAATTCAAGTATCTTGGCCAATGCTTCCTCACCGTTTGCAGCGTCTCCGCAAACCGTAAAACCGAATGACTCCCAGTCGATGATCTGTTTCAATCCGTCACGTATAACCTGTTCGTCATCAGCGATGAATACAGTTTCCATTCAATACCTCCATAGTACAAAATACATAAAAAAAGAACATACAAATTGTTCAATATATATAAAAGTATAAGAAAACCACAGCATTTTGTCAACAGATAAAATGCTGTGGTTATAGCAAAATTAAGATAATTTAGTAGGTGTGTATTTTGAATACAACCGGGAATCCGGTATGATATCCGCATGCCTTTATATGAAGACCATCGTGTTCATGCGACCAAGAAAGTATATTGTCGCATCCAAGTACCTCAACATCGTTAATAATACCCTGGAATGAAGTGCTGTTGGCATTTTTGCCGGAGGCAAGACTTTGGATACATATGTCGTCATTGCCGGAGTAATTTAAAGCAATAGCGTATATACAGCCGTGTCCGGCGGTAAAACGGAAATCGTCTTTAGTGTATCCGGAAGCGTTTCCTTCGCTGAATTTACCTTCAACCTCAGCGGTAGGTCCCTCAGCACAGGCTCTCCAAGGCTTGCTGTCATATATGGCTTCTCCGTTGACTGAAAGCCATGCACCGATATCCTTAAGAATAGCAGTGTCCTCATCAGGGATGGTACCGTCGGCTTTAGGACCGACATTCAGAAGAAGATTGCCGTTCTTGCTTACAACATCGACTAGATAGCAGATGATTTCATTGCTTGTCTTATAGTCAAGTGATGTAGTATAGCACCATGAATTCTTGGCAATGGCGGTGTCTGTCTGCCAGTGATAAGGCTTTGTGTCCGCAAATTTACCGCGCTCAATATCGACTATTCCGCTTCCGAAAGCCATCGCATCATGCTTGTAGCAGATTGCCGTTTCAAAACCCCATTCAAGTCCGCGGTTATAATAATAAGCCGTTATTTTCTTAAGGGTTTCTTTGTATCCCTCATGCTGTATCCACCAGTCAAAATATAGGATTTTAGGCTGATATTTATCGATGAGCTCACATGTACGGATGAGCCAGTCATCAAGAAATTCCTGCGTAGGATAAGGCTTGGCATATATATCCTCCTGATCCGGCTGCTCCTGAAGCGAAGGCCAGTAGAAATCGCCGACCTCCATCGGATCCTTGATATCGCTGTCAAAATTCTTTCCGTTGCCCATGAACCATAAATGCTCGGCACGGTGTGTAGAAGTACAGAAAGTCATGTCACGCTTTTCGATTTCTTTTTTGAGCTCACCGAGGACATCGCGCTTTGGACCCATGTTTACGCTGGTATATTCCGAAAATACACTGTCATACATTTGAAAACCATCATGATGCTCGGCAACGGGTACTACATACCGTGCACCGGCTTCTTTAAAGAGGTCAGCCCATTTGGAAGCATCGAAATAAGGTGCGGTAAACATCGGAATAAAATCCTTGTATCCAAAATCTTTATGTGGCCCGTAGGTCTTTATGTGATGTTCATATTCAGGCGTACCCTGAATGTACATATTTCTTGAATACCATTCATTATTGAATGCAGGAACGCTGTAGAGCCCCCAATGAATGAAAATACCGAACTTGTCATGTGTAAACCAACGCGGTATCTCCATATCGGTAAGAGACTCCCATGTATCATTATAGGGTCCTTTGCTGATTACTTCATCGATTGTGCGAAGATAATCGGATTTGTTTTTGTCGTAGTTTGCTGGTTTCATATGTTCCCTCCAATAGTAGTGATATATATTATTAGTTGCCCTGCGACAGCTTGTTTTTGGCATCGGCTTCGTCTTTGGCATTGGTTAAATCATATTCGTAAATCTTTGAGTATCCCAGTGCAGTTGTCCGGTTCAATAAATCCGAATACAGACTGTTGAATTCTCTCTCGTCCGAGGCAAAAACCATTTTCCATGAATACTCGTTTATGGCAGCGGCACATTGAACACGGATGGTTGATAATTCAGTAGTCTCTTTAGCAGCTTTATATGATACGCCTGGTGAGACTATAAGTGCATTGTTGTCCTGCAGGTAATCCATTACGGACTGGGAACCAATGTGGGAAGCCCAGTCTTTTTCTATATCGGACTGCCTCATGGCAATAACTGAATCCCATGTGGAAAAATAGTACGGATAACCATCGGGAGTGCATTCGGCATTGGAAACAGGTTTGTAATTGAGCTTGCATATTCCGTCCAGCCATTTACCGCCGCCATATTCTTCCGGCATAAGCGTATCTTTGGAATAGAAAGCTTCGATGCCGAAATCAGTCAGCTCAGGACCCTGCTCAGTCATCTGCCATGTAAGACCCTCAATACCGGCTGTTCCCTGCGGAGAGTCTGCACAGCTTGCCATGATGCCCTCAGTTGAGTAAAGCCAGTCGATGAAATTAGCCATTCTGACAGGATCGGCCGCGTCTGCTCCGATGGCTATGGCAGTGTCAAAGCTTCCGGCGACGCGGCTTCCGTATGAATATATAAGTTCATCTTCAATCGGTACAAACATATAACCTCTGCCGCTGTTGAGATTATCGTTGGTATTGTATGCAGGCTGCGCAAGCCATGGCCATGGAGAAAAAAGAATCTGTCCATCAGCAAATTTGTTCGAAACGTCAGAGTAATTCTGAGTCGGTGAATCCGGGTCTATAAGTCCCATCTGGAATGCCTTATTGTAAAAACGAAGAACTCTCATATACAGCGAGTCGGCATCAAGGATGTTCTGAAAATCACTGCCGTCAGCCTTGGATAGAACAAAACCATATTCGTCATAACCATAGAAACAGCAGGGCTGCTTAATTGCATTCATCATATTATTATCCCAATCCTTGAACAGGGAAAATGCATATGTCGCAGCACCGCTGTCACTGTATGGGTGTGCGGCCTGCATATCGGCAAGAATCGGGAGAAGATCTTCAAGTGTATTGATTTGGGGATATCCCATCTCTGAATAATAATCCCACCTTAAATATGTGCCGTAAGTAGGGGCATACGATTCGGAAGGAGTATACGGAGATGCTGATGAAAGAGCACTCGGTATTGCATAAATTCCGTCAGATGCCAGCTCGCGGTTCAATGAGACAATAGAAGATGAGTATCTGCCGTAAAGGGCGGAATCCTCTATGTATGTGTCCATATTTATTATAAGACCGCTATCGACCAGACGCTGTAAATATTTGACGGGACAGATTATAATGTCACCAACATTGCCTGCCGCAAAACGTGATTCGAAAAGGTTGTCTGAGCCGCCGTTTATTGATGGCGAAATTATATTTAATTCCATATTGAATTTGGCTTTGATAATGGAAGCGTACCAGCCGGACTGTATTCCTTCGTAATTGGCATTTGTGTCGTATACATCTATTGTAAGAAAATTACGGTATACGGACGTACTGCCATCACCGGGTGATGACGAATGTGCGCATCCGGCAGATAACAGCACAATCATTATAACAGCTGCCATGCGGCTGAATATTGTAATGCTGCGGTATGTAAAACGGTGCATATAAAACCTCCGGTAATATTACTTATTTAATTATATTTAAAAATGCTGTGAATTGCAATAAAAAGGAAATAAAACAGCTGGAAAAAATTATCGTGTTATTGTATAATGAAAAAAGCAACAGTTTACAATGCATCCTTACGGGAGTGCTTTATGAGGACAATATTAGTAGTAGATGATGACAAAGAGAATCTTAAGTCACTGAAAATGTTTCTTTCCAGGGAATATAAGGTGGCTGCAGTGTGTACCGGAGAAGACGCACTTGAATATCTGAGCATGAACGCACCTGATATGGTTCTGCTTGATATAGTTATGCCGGACATGGATGGTTTTGAAGTGCTTGAACATATGCGTGATGATGGGATTGCACCGGAAGTTCCGGTTATATTCATAACTGCCGACAATGATACCAGTATGGAGGTCAAGGGACTTAATATGGGCGCCGTTGACTATATTGTCAAACCGTTTGAACCGGAAGTTGTGATGAGCAGAGTAGCCAAGTCAATAGAGATGGAAAGCATGAGGCATGATCTTGAGAAACAGGCAGGAAGGGATTCGCTTACGGGGCTTTGGAATCGTAAGTATGCATTCAGGCGCGTGGAGAGGATACTGTCCGGGCGTAATGCCTGCGGTGCCGCATTCATGATGGACATAGATAATTTTAAAGGCATTAATGATACATACGGGCATACATACGGAGACCGGATATTGGTCAGCATATCCAAGACAATTCAGAAAATGGTGCGTCATAACGATATAGCCTGCAGGCTTGGTGGTGATGAGTTTTTTATGTTTTTTGCCGGACTGGACGAGACATATAAGATACAGCATCTCGCATCCAGGCTTATAAGGGCATTGAATGATGAAGTCAAATATCCTGACGGGATCCGCGGAGTGCGTGCGTGTATAGGAATTGCAGTGGCACCATCATGCGGTACGGGTGTGGCAGCCCTTTATGATAAGGCAGACAAGGCACTCTACTATGCAAAGAACCATGGCAAGAATACGTATCATTTTTACGATAATGAAATTGCTTATGGCAATGAAAACGAGATGCGCAAGGAGAATCTTAACCATATAAGGAGCATGTTGAGCGAGCATGGCCCGCTGAAGGGTTCTTATTGCGTTGAGTATGAAGGATTCAAGAATATTGCACGATTCATAAGGAGAGGCCAGCAGCGCAACAAGAGGCATATAGTGTATATTCTTTTCACAATAGAGGATACGTGTAACGGAATCAACGGTGCGGATGAGAGATACGAGGCACTTGGCATGCTTGAAGATTCGGTGAGGATATCTTTGAGAGTGGGCGATGTGGCCACGAGATATTCGGGTTCGCAGATAGTGGCGATTCTTGTGGACGCGAAGGAAAGCGATGCATGTATGGTTGCCGGACGTATACTGGGTGAGTTCCATAGTCATACCGGGATGGAACAGGTGCGTGTAGAATACGATATTCAGGCACTGGAAGAAGACGAACCGGAAGAAAATCATTAGAAAAGGTTGATGTATTTTTAACTTAGTATTATAATTATATAGATATGAATCAGTCTATGATACTATTCATATATGACTGTTTAATATATTAGTTTTAGGAGGAAAACTTTAAAATGGCAAGAAAAATGAAAACCATGGATGGAAACAATGCAGCAGCACACGTTTCATATGCGTACTCAGATGTTGCAGCCATCTATCCTATCACCCCATCATCCGTAATGGCAGAATGCGCTGATGAATGGGCAACTCAGGGCAGAAAGAATATTTTCGGCCAGGAGGTTCAGCTTACTGAAATGCAGTCAGAAGCCGGTGCAGCAGGTGCAGTTCACGGTTCTCTTTCAGCAGGTGCTCTTACAACAACGTTTACAGCATCACAGGGTCTTTTACTTATGATCCCTAATATGTATAAGATAGCCGGTGAGCAGCTTCCTTGCGTAATAGATGTATCAGCACGTTGTGTAGCTACACATGCACTTAATATTTTTGGCGATCACTCTGATGTATATGCATGCCGTCAGACAGGTTTTGCAATGCTCTGTGAATCAAGTGTTCAGGAAGTTATGGACTTAACTCCTGTTGCACATTGCGCAGCTATAAAGGGTAAGGTACCGTTCCTTAACTTCTTCGATGGTTTCCGTACATCACATGAGATTCAGAAGATCGAGATGTGGGATTATGAAGATCTCAAAGATATGGTTGATATGGATGCAATCAATGCATTCCGTCGTCATGCTCTTAACCCTGAGCATCCATGTCAGAGAGGTTCAGCTCAGAACCCTGACATCTTCTTCCAGGCAAGAGAATCATGTAACCCATATTATGATGCACTTCCTGAAGTAGTTGAAGAGTATATGAATAAGGTTAATGCTAAGATCGGAACAGATTACAAGCTTTTCAATTACTATGGTGCAGAGGATGCCGAGAAGGTTATCATCGCAATGGGTTCAGTATGTGAGACAATCGATGAGACAATTGATTATCTCCTTAAGGCAGGCGAGAAAGTCGGCGTTATCAAGGTTCGTCTTTACAGACCTTTCAGCGCAAAGCATCTTCTTGCTGTTATGCCTAAGACAGTTAAGCAGATTTCCGTACTTGACAGAACCAAGGAACCTGGTTCAATCGGTGAGCCGCTTTACCTTGATGTTGTTGCAGCTCTTAAGGATACAGAGTTTGCTGACGTTCCGGTATTTACAGGACGTTACGGACTTGGTTCTAAGGATACAACACCTGCACAGATTATCGCAGTATACAATAACACAGAGAAGAAGAGATTTACAATCGGTATCAACGATGATGTAACTAATCTTTCACTTCCTACAGGTCCTTCACCTGTAACAGCTCCGGAAGGAATTACAAGCTGTAAGTTCTGGGGACTTGGTGCGGACGGTACTGTTGGTGCTAACAAGAACTCTATCAAGATTATCGGTGACCACACAGATATGTATGCACAGGCATATTTTGATTATGACTCCAAGAAGTCAGGCGGTGTTACAATTTCACACCTTCGTTTCGGTCACTCAAAGATACATTCTACATACCTTATTAATAAGGCAGATTTCGTAGCATGTCATAATCCTGCATATGTACGTAAGTACAACATGGTTCAGGATCTTAAGGACGGCGGAACATTCCTTCTTAACTGCGATTGGGATATGGCAGGACTTGAGGAACATCTTCCGGGACAGGCTAAGAGATATATCGCAGAGCACAACATCAAGTTCTATACAATCGATGGTATCAAGCTTGGTATCGAGACAGGTATGGGTGCTCGTATTAATACAATTCTTCAGGCAGCTTTCTTCAAACTTGCAAACATCATTCCTATTGATGATGCAGTTAAGTATATGAAGGATGCAGCAACAGCCAGCTACATGAAGAAAGGTGAAGATGTTGTTAAGAAGAATCATAACGCTATCGACGCCGGACTTGCTAACGTAGTTGAAGTTAAGGTTCCTGAAAGCTGGAAGGATGCTAAGGATGAGAATCTTTCATCAACAGCAACAGGTTCAAGAAAAGACGTAGTTGATTTCGTTAATAACATCCAGCATGCAGTTAACGGACAGGAAGGTAACAAGCTCCCTGTATCAGCATTCAAGGAATATGTTGATGGTTCAACTCCTTCAGGTGCAGCTGCATTTGAGAAACGTGGTGTTGCAACAACAGTTCCTTCATGGGATCCTGCTAAATGTATCCAGTGTAACTTCTGTTCATATGTATGTCCTCATGCAGTTATCAGACCGGTTGCTCTTACAGAAGCTGAGGCAGCTAATGCTCCTGCCGGAATGAAGATGGCTGATATGACAGGAATGCCTGGAATGAAGTTCGCTATGACAGTTTCAGAATTTGACTGTATGGATTGTAAGGTCTGCGTAAATGTATGTCCTGCTAAGGAAAAAGCTCTTACAATGGTAAGATTTGATGACGAAGACAGAACACAGCAGAACGCATACGATTATGGTCAGTCACTTGCTGATAAGCCTGAAGTATTCGAGAAATTCAAAGATACAACAGTTAAGGGAAGCCAGTTCAAGCAGCCACTCCTTGAGTTCTCAGGAGCATGTGCAGGTTGTGGTGAGACACCTTATGCTAAACTTATCACCCAGCTTTTCGGTGACAGAATGTACATTGCCAATGCAACAGGATGTTCATCTATCTGGGGTAACTCATCACCTTCAACACCTTACACAGTTAACAAGCAGGGACATGGTCCGGCTTGGTCCAACTCACTCTTCGAGGATAACGCTGAGTTTGGTATGGGTATGCAGCTTGCTCAGAAGGCTATCAGAACAAGACTTAAAGCAAAGGTTGAAGAAGTACTTGAGACAACATCCAATGATGATGTTAAGGCAGCAGCTAAAGAATACCTCGACACATTTATGTGTGGTTCAACTAACGGAACAGCTACTCAGAAGCTCGTTGCAGCACTTGCAAATGAGAACTCTGACGCAGCTAAGGAAATCCTTAATGACAAGGATATGCTTTCCAAGAAGTCACAGTGGGTATTCGGTGGTGACGGATGGGCATACGACATCGGATTCGGTGGTGTTGACCATGTAATCGCTTCCAAGAAAGATATCAATATCTTCGTATTTAATACAGAGGTATATTCAAATACAGGTGGACAGGCATCCAAGGCTACTCCTACCGGTGCAGTTGCAGAATTCGCAGCAGCAGGTAAGGAAGTTAAGCAGAAGGATATCGCAAGCATCGCAATGAGCTATGGTTATGTATATGTAGCACAGATCGCTATGGGTGCAGACCGCAACCAGTGTATCAAGGCTATTGCAGAGGCTGAGGCATATCCGGGACCATCACTTATCATCGCATATGCTCCATGTATCAACCACAGCATCAAGACCGGTATGGCACATGCTCAGGACGTTGAGAAGGCAGCAGTTGATTCAGGTTACTGGAACCTCTTCAGATTCAATCCTGCTCTTAAGGATGAAGGAAAGAATCCGTTCACACTTGATTCTAAGGCTCCTACAGGAAGCTACAGAGACTTCATCATGAATGAGGCTCGTTATGCAAGACTTGCAAAGGCTAATCCGGAAAGAGCTGAGAAGCTGTTCGCAGCAGCAGAAGAGAATGCTAAGGCAAGATATGAATACCTTGTAAAATACAGCAGACTTTTTGAGTAATCATTAAAATTACAAGGACCTCGGAGTTAATTTGGCTCCGGGGTCTTTTTTTGCTTGTAAATGGATGAATAATAGAATAAAATAAGAACAAATAGCTTTTATTTTGGAGGAATATAATGGATAATAATACCGGAAAACCCACAGTGAATAACGGGAAACGCAGATTTCCCATGAAAAATGAATATGCGAAGATAGGCCTGATGCTTTTTATTGTAGTCGCGGGCAGTATTTTGTTCTATTTTTCGTTCTTTAAGGATCATACGCTTTTCGGATTTTTCAAAAGCATATGGTCATGCCTTATGCCGTTTACCGTGGGCGCGGTTCTCGCTTATCTGCTTAAGCCTATTTGCGTCGTGTTTGAAAAATGGACAGCCAAATGGTTTTCCAATATGAAAAACAGAAATGGAGCAAAGAAACTTTCGCAGAATTTAAGTATATTTTTTGCAGTTATTATTTTTCTCGCATTTATGTATGTTATATTTGCCACAGTTATTCCACAGGTTATAGACAGCGTTAAGGTATTGGTCGAGGCTATTCCGGATGCATATTCCGATGTGATGGACTGGCTTGTAGGTATCAGCAAAGGCACTGTATTTGAAGATACGGTTACGCAGTTCAGCGATGATACACTTAAAAATGTGCAGAAGATAGTGACACAGCTTTTTGGCGACGGAACAAGTGATGGAATGATTACCGATAAAGTAATAAGCGGAGTTACTGTCGGAGTTAAAGGTGTGTTGGCATTTCTTAAGAATCTTTTAATAGGTCTGGTGGCATGTGTATATATTCTTGCACAGCGCAAGAAACTGGCGGCGCAGGGCAAGATGATTATATACAGTGTATTTAAGAAAAAATGGGCTGACAGAATTATGGAAGAAATCTGTTATGTTGATAAGATGTTCAGTGGTTTCATCAACGGTAAAATTATTGACTCAATAATTATAGGTATCATTACATTTATTGTTACGACCATATTTAAGATACCGTATGCCATGCTCATAAGTGTTATTGTCGGAGTTACCAATGTTATACCGTTTTTCGGTCCGTGGATTGGAGCGGTTCCGTGTGCGCTTATTGCTTTTATGGTTAGTCCGGTTAAATGTTTATATTTTATTATAATGATTATTGCGATACAGCAGTTTGACGGAAATATACTCGGACCGAAAATTCTCGGTAACACAACCGGTCTTTCGAGTTTCTGGGTATTGTTCTCAATTATTTTCTTTGGAGGCTTATTCGGATTTGCAGGAATGCTGGTCGGAGTACCGCTTTTTGCAGTAATATATGATCTGATTGAGCGCGGAGTGAAGCGTGGCCTTAAGAATAAAGGCAAGTACGAATTATATGAACAATATGATATAGAACAACATGAGGAAGAACGGCTTAAGGAAGAGGCCAAGGAGAAGAAGGATCCGATAAACAGAATTCGAAGGTTAATTTCCAGACACAGGAAATAATAACATACAGGAGGCATAGAATGTTATAAATATTCTATGCTTCCTTTTTTGTATATGAAAATTTTACTTTATCTGTCGGAATTCATCATTCCGTTTCTGGTATTTTACATAGTCGGATACGGTGTCCTGCACAAAAATAAGGTGTATGAGGATTTTATCAACGGAGCAAAAGACGGAATTAAAACAGTGGTAACGGTTCTGCCGACGTTGATCGGGCTTATGGTGGGAGTGCGTGTCCTGCGGTCTTCGGGACTTCTTGAGCTGATGGCACGCCTGATCGGAAAAATCACAGAGCCGGTGGGCCTGCCATCTGAACTGGTACCTGTAATTATCGTGCGGCTTTTTTCATCAAGCGCAGCAACAGGGTTATGCCTGGACATTTTTAAACAGTACGGAGCAGATTCCGCTTCCGGGTTTATGGTCAGTATAATTATGAGCTGCACAGAAACCGTATTTTATACTATGAGTGTATATTTTATGGCGGCCAAGGTCAGTAAGACACGATGGACGTTAGCAGGAGCACTTATATCGTCTGTGGCGGGAATTGTTGCCAGTGTGCTGATAACAGCCCTAAGATAGAGTAATCCCCTCGGAGGAGTAGAACCGAGGGGAAAAAGGAGGGAGTGTTTATATAAACAGTAACAATACTGGAATTGTTAGTCGAAACCGGTCGACACCAACGGCACCGGCGGCTTCATTTGATATTTATACTATAATGGAAAAATGTGATGAAAATATGGAACATAAGTAAAAAAATAATTAATTTTATAAAATAAAAATGTGAAAATATAAAATAAAAGATTGTTAAACGGGCTGCTTTTAGGTATAATAACATTGAAGTTTGTACATTTTCAAAGAAATGTTCAAATATCTATACGAATTTATAAAGGTGGAAAGATGATGAAAACCAGAATTACAGAAATGCTGGGAATTGATCATCCGGTAATCCAGGGCGGTATGGCATGGGTAGCGGAAAGCCATCTTGCTTCGGCCGTATCTGCAGCAGGCGGTTTCGGAATTATCGGTTCGGCTACAGCCCCGGCGGAGACTGTAAGAAATATGATACACGAGATCAAGGAAAGGACGGACAAACCTTTCGGAATCAATATCATGCTTATGAGTCCGTATGCTGATGAAGTTGCTGCTCTTGCGGCAGAAGAACATGTGGCAGCTGTTACAACCGGAGCCGGCAATCCGGGACGGTTTATGGAGCTGTGGAAGAACGCCGGAGTTAAGGTGATACCGGTCGTGGCCTCTGTTGCCATGGCGAAGATGCTCGAAAGAGCCGGGGCTGATGCAGTGGTTGCTGAAGGCTGTGAATCAGGCGGACATATCGGAAACATAACTACGATGGCACTGCTGCCGCAGGTAGTTGATGCGGTTGATATACCGGTAATCGGTGCAGGCGGAATTGCGGATGGCAGAGGAGCCGCCGCCGCGTTTATGCTTGGAGCTGAGGCTGTACAGATGGGAACACGGTTCGTTGTTGCGGATGAATCAATTGTGCATGACAATTATAAGAACAGAATAATTGCAGCCAGGGATATTGATTCCGAGGTCACGGGAAGAAGTACGGGACATCCGGTGCGTGTACTCAGAAACAAGATGTCCAAGGAATATTTAAAGCTTGAAGGCAGTGGAATATCCATAGAGGAACTTGAGAAAATGACAGCCGGATCCTTGAGGGCTGCCGTGGTTGACGGAGATGTCACGAACGGAAGTGTCATGGCCGGAGAAATTGCCGGACTTATTAAGCAGAGACAGAGCTGCGCAGAAATAATCAATGACGTCATGTCGGAGATGGAAGCTCTTTTTAAGAGCGCACCGGACAGGCTGTAAGGAGACAAGTTTATGTTAATGGGAATTAAGGAAATCAAAGAAATACTTCCGCACAGACACCCTTTTTTGCTGGTTGACTGTATAGAAGAACTGACACCGGGAGTCAGAGCGGTGGGATATAAGAATCTTACATATGACGAGGCTTTTTTTGCCGGTCATTTCCCGGACGAGCCGGTAATGCCGGGCGTATTGATGGTAGAGGCACTTGCGCAGACAGGTGCGGTTGCTGTGCTTTCACTTCCGGAGAACAAGGGAAAAACAGCATATTTTGCAGCAATCAATTCATGCAAATTTAAGAGAAAAGTTGTTCCGGGCGACAGACTCCGCCTGGAATGTGAAATTATTAAGAGCAAAGGACCGGTCGGAATAGGCAAAGCTACGGCAACGGTTGACGGTGAGACTGCAGTGGTGGCAGAACTTACTTTTTCAATAGGATAAGACAGAGAGGAACAGAAAAATGAGAGATTTTCAGATTATCACAGATACTAACAGCGATTTACCTAAGGAATATGTTATAGAGAAAGGCTTGTTACAGGTACCGCAGTATACACTTCTTCAAGGAGTGACTTATGAGGGCGCAGAGGGGATAGACCCGGCGGACTTCTATAATAAGATGAAAGCCGGAGAAGAACCGCAGTCACAGGCTATAAACCCGGCAGTTACAGAAGAAAAATTCCGTGAAGCACTTGATGCGGGCAAGGATGTGCTTTACATAAGTTTCGCATCAACACTCAGCGGAAGTTATAATACGGCAGCTATGACAGCACAGAATTTATCGGAGGAATATCCGGATGCCAAGATTATAACAGTTGATACACTTGCGGCATCGGTCGCAGAAGGACTTCTGGTTATGAAAGCAGTTGAACTTAAAGAAGAGGGAAAGTCAATCGAGGAAGTGTCAGAATGGCTTGAAGACAATAAGCTTCATGTTGCAATGACACTCACGGTTGATGATCTTCACCATCTTCAGAGAGGCGGACGTATATCGAAGACAACGGCGATTGTAGGCAGCATTATCAATATAAAACCGCTCCTTAAGGTTACGGCGGAAGGCAAGCTTGAGGCAGCAGGAAGCGTACGCGGACGTAAGAAATCAATCGCTACACTTGTAAGCCAGATGGAAAGTAATATGACAGAAGAGTGGAAGCCGCTTAATACAACAATTGCAATTGCACATGCCAACTGCCCTGATGAAGCCGCATCTCTTGCGCAGACAATCAAAGATAAATTCGGAATAAAGAATGTTGTGATTAATGATATTAATCCGAGCATAGGTGTTCATTCGGGACCGGGAGCAATACTTATAGCATATTTTGGAAAAGAACGTTAATAATGACAAACGCCTGCAGGCTTACCGACGCAGGCGTTTGTGTGTTATTGACCGTATAAAAATAATCCGGAAGTGTATTTTGATGTATTTTGTAAATAATGTGATGTTCCTACTTTACAAATGAAGAAAATTATTGTATTATTTGCAATATCAAAAGATGGAGGACAAAATCAAATGAAAATGAAAAAGCTTTTAAGCACAATTTTGGTTTTCGCAATGATCTTTGCATTAACAGGATGCGGATCAAAAGGCACAAGCAGTTCAAACGGATCTGCTGCAGGTGAAAAGAAATCAGACATTATTGTCGGAGCAGTACTTATCGGTGATGATAACGAAGGTTATACATACGCTCACATCAAAGGTATCAAGGATGCTGCCAAGGAACTTGGTCTTTCAGATGACCAGATCAAATGGAAATATACAATTCCGGAAGATAACTCATGCTATGATGCATGTGTTGACCTTGTAGGACAGGGATGTTCAATCATTTTCTCCAACAGTTACGGACATCAGACATATACACAGCAGGCAGCCAAGGATTATCCGGATGTAACATTTGTTGCCATGACAGGTGATACGGCTGCTAATTCAGGACTTTCCAATTTCAAAAATGCATTTACTTCAATTTACCAGGCACGTTATGTATCAGGCGTTGTTGCAGGTATGAAGATTGCTGAACTTGTTAAGGACAATAAGCTTGAAGATAAGAATTTCGATAAAGACGGTAACGTTAAGATTGGTTACGTAGGTGCTTACCCATACGCAGAGGTTGTATCAGGATATACAGCATTCTATCTTGGTGCTAAATCAGTATATGACAAGGTTTCAATGGAAGTACAGTATACAAACAGCTGGTTTGATATAACAGGCGAAGGAACAGCAGCAGAGGCTCTTATTGCTGACGGATGTGTAATCATCGGACAGCATGCCGACTCTACAGGTGCTCCAAGTGCATGTGAAGCAGCATTTAAGAAAGGTACTACTGTTTACAGTGTAGGTTACAATATTGATATGCTCAGTGTTGCTCCTGATGCAGCTCTTACATCAGCTACCAATAACTGGGAAGTGTACTACAAATATGCAATCGGAGCAGCCATGAATGGTGATGACGTTATTACAGACTGGTGCAAAGGATTCGAGGAAGATGCAGTTGCAATCACAGAACTCGGAACGGCTGCAGCAGAGGGAACAGCTGATAAGGTTGCCGAAGTTGAGAAGGCCATCAAGGATGGAACACTCAAGGTATTTGATACAAGCAAATTTACCGTAGGCGGCAAGACTGTTACAGAATGTGTAGTAGATCTTACAGGTAATTTTGAGACTACTGATGAAGGCGATAAGAACGCAATCTGGGATGGATACTTCCATGAGTCAGAACTCCGTGCAGCTCCTTCATTCAGCCTTAGAATTGATGGAATTACAGAGTTGAACTAATCACAAATAAGTGATAAAATGACAAGGAAGTCTGCTAATGACTTCCTTGTTTTGTTTTATGTAACATAATCACAGGTAAGGAGGATCTCCTTTGGAAACGAATTATGCAGTGGAGATGAAGAATGTCACGAAGACATTCGGGTCAACGGTGGCGAATAATAATGTATCGCTTACCATTAAGAAAGGTGAGATTTTGTCACTTCTGGGAGAAAACGGAAGCGGTAAGACCACAATAATGAATATGTTGGCCGGAATTTATTTTCCGGATTCAGGCCAGATTTATATTAACGGAAAGGAAGAATCAATCCGCTCCCCTAAGGATGCATACGATCTGGGAATCGGAATGATTCATCAGCATTTTAAGCTGGTAGATATTTTTTCGGCAACGGAGAATGTCATCCTCGGCCAGGAGGGCAAGGGAAGACTGAATAAGAAGGCCGTTGCAGCCAGAATCAGGGAAATATGTGATAAATATGGATTTGATGTAGACCCGGATAAGAAGGTCTATAATATGTCAGTTTCCGAAAAGCAGACTCTTGAGATTGTAAAAGTTATTTATAGAGGTGCAGATATTCTTATATTGGACGAGCCGACAGCGGTACTCACACCACAGGAGACGGAGAAACTTTTTACCGTTATAAGAAATATGAGAGCAGCCGGAAAGGCGATAGTAATTATTACACATAAGCTCCATGAGGTCCTTTCAGTCAGTGACAGGGTAACCATTTTAAGAAAAGGTGAGTATGTCGGTACGGTTGACACGAAGGATGCCGATGAGATGATTCTTACAGAGATGATGGTAGGCAAGAAGGTCGAGCTTAACATCGACCGTAAGGAGCCGGAGAATGTGGTAAGGCGTCTCGAGGTTAAGAATCTTTCATGTTACAACAAAGAGGGCAGACTTGCACTTGATAATATTTCTTTTACTGCCAATGGCGGAGAGATACTCGGAATAGCAGGTATTTCGGGATGTGGTGAGAAAGAACTTCTTGAGTCGATTGCGGGACTCCAGAAAACAGCGAGAGGTTCGGTAATATTCAGTGATCCCGAATCCGGTAATGACATAGAACTCATTGGCAAGAATCCTAAAGCAATCAAGAATCTTGGCATAGCACTTTCGTTTGTTCCGGAGGACAGACTGGGAATGGGACTTATAGGTTCCATGGGTATGATAGAGAATATGATGCTCCGTGATTACAATAAAGACGGCATTATTTTCCTCAACAAGTCCAAGCCTAAGCAGATAGCGGAGACTATTAAGGATGAACTCGGAGTGGTAACACCAAGCATTAACACACCGGTAAGCAGGCTGAGCGGCGGTAATGTACAGAAGGTACTTGTAGGCCGTGAGATCAGTTCGGCACCGGCGGTTCTTATGACAGCTTATGCGGTTCGTGGACTGGATATCAATACTTCATATTCGATATATAACCTGCTTAATAAACAGAAAGAAAACGGAGTTGCTGTTTTGTATGTTGGAGAGGATCTGGATGTTCTTCTTGCGCTTTGTGACAGAATACTTGTTTTGTGCGGTGGTAAGATGAGTGGTATTGTTGATGCCAGAACCACCACGAAGGAAGAGGTCGGACTTATGATGACCAGCATAAGGAAAGGAGATACGAAGGATGAGTAAAGCGGCAGCGGTCAGGGAACCGTTTATAAGAATTACCAAGCGTGATAAGATGCCGGTATGGAAGAAAATCGCCATTTATGTAGTGGCAATAATTCTTGCACTTGCGGTATCGGCATTGTTTATTTTCTTTGTAACCAAGCTTAATCCTATTGATGTATATAAGACCATGTGGCAGGGTGCGTTCGGAGGAATTACCGATACGGTAAAGAAGCTTCACCGCAGCGTAACGATCAGGGATATATGTACATTGCTTCTTCTTGGAGTTGCGCTTGCACCGGCATTTAAGATGAAGTTCTGGAATTGCGGTGCCGAAGGACAGATGCTCATGGGCGGAGTAGCAACTGCATTTATGATGATCAATCTTGCAGATGCTGGACTTCCGAACTGGCTTCTTCTCGTTATTATGTGTGTTTCGGCGATTATATTCGGAGCTGTATGGGGACTCATCCCTGCTATATTTAAGGCAGTATGGAATACCAATGAGACACTTTTTACACTTATGATGAACTATGTTGCGATACAGATAACTTCTTTCTGCGTTGCCAAATGGGAGAATCCGTTTGGCTCCAATTCAGTCGGAATTATCAATCAGGCGACACAGACAGGATGGTTTCCGACCTGGTTCGGACAGAAATATGCACTTAATATTATCATTGCGGTTATAGCGACAGTTGCAATGTTTGTATACCTTAAGAAAACGAAACAGGGATATGAAATAGCTGTTGTCGGTGAATCCAAGAATACCGCCAAATATGCCGGAATAAGTGTCAGGAAAGTAATTATCCGTACTATGATAATATCCGGTGCGGTATGCGGACTTGCCGGATTTGTCGGAGTTGCGGGTGTTGACCACACGATTTCAACAAGTACGGCGGGTGGTCGTGGTTTTACGGCAATCATTGTTGCCTGGCTTGCCAAGTTTAACACATTTTTCATGGTTGCCATAACTTTGCTTATTATTTTCCTCAACAGAGGTGCATCGGAAATCGCATCAAAGTTTGCGCTTAATGAATATGCATCAAATATTATAACAGGAATAATACTTTTCTTCATACTCGGATGTGAATTCTTTATAACATATAAGTTAAACTTCCGTAAATCTGCAAAGGAGGCATAGGATATGGATTCAGTAATTTCATTAATTCAGGCTGCGGTTGTATTCGGAACCGTTATTATGTTTGGATGTATCGGAGAGATAATGTCAGAGAAAGCCGGTAATCTTAATCTTGGTGTGCCGGGTATTATGTACATCGGAGCCATTGCTTCACTTGCAAGTGTATTTATGTATGAAAGCCATGTTGCCGAACCTAATAAGGCATTGTGCGTAATAATAGCACTTGTATCCTGCTTTGCGGCATCTGCATTGGCCGGACTTATATACAGTTTCCTGACCATTACATTAAGAGCTAACCAGAATGTTACAGGTCTTACATTGACAATATTCGGATCCGGTATTGCCAATTTCTTCGGCGGTTCGCTGAATAAGATGGCCGGCGGTGTAGGACAGATTTCAGTTGCTGCCACAAGTGGGACTTTCAGGGCAAGAATCCCGGGACTCAGTTCCCTCGGAGCATTCGGACAGATATTTTTCTCATACGGATTTATGGTTTATGTAGCTATAATTCTGGCAATTCTTGTAAATTATTTTCTTAAGAGAACCCGCAAGGGACTTAACTTAAGAGCTGTGGGTGAGAATCCTGCCACTGCTGATGCAGCTGGTGTTAATGTAACTAAATACAAATACTTCGCAACTGTAATCGGAGCCGGAATCAGCGGACTTGGCGGAGTATATTATGTAATGGATTATATTAAGGGAACATGGGCGAATGACGGAACAATAGAAAAACTCGGATGGCTGGCGGTTGCTCTTGTAATATTTGCAACATGGAAATCAGTTAATGCAATCTGGGGAGCTTATCTCTTCGGAATACTCTATTGGGCTTATTTCTATATACCGAACCTTACCAGAGCCTCACAGGAGTTGTTCAAGATGATACCTTATGTGGTAACTATCGTTGTGCTTCTCTTCGTAAGCCTGCGTAAAAAGAAAGAAAATCAGGCACCGGCACATCTGGGCCTATCATACTTTAGAGAAGAACGATGAGGTAATATTGATGAAAATTCTTGAAGACAGAATTAGGAAAGACGGTGTTGTCAAGCCGGGAAATGTACTTAAGGTTGACAGCTTCTTAAATCATAGGATGGATGTAGGCTTGTTCAGGGAAATGGGTAAAGAGTGGAAAAGACTTTTTGCAGACTGTCCGATTAATAAAATACTTACAATAGAGGCTTCCGGAATAGGCATCGCGTGTATTGTGGCAGAGCAGTTTGATGTTCCGGTTGTATTTGCCAAGAAGTCACAGAGTATTAATCTCGACGGCGAAATGTATAGCACCAAGATAGAGTCATTTACGCATAAGAAGACATATGATGTCATTGTAAGCAAGAAGTTTTTATCTGCAGACGACCATGTGCTCGTAATTGATGATTTTCTTGCTAATGGATGTGCAATAAACGGCTTGATCGAACTTATAGATGAAGCCGGTGCAACACTTGAGGGTGTCGGAATCGCTATTGAAAAGGGATTCCAACAGGGAGGAAAGGTTATCCGTGACAAGGGAATAAGACTTGAATCACTGGCAATCGTTGAAAGCATGAACGACGAAACAGGTGAAATAGTATTCAGATAATACGGTAATATAAACAGCGGCAGTGCTTTCAGCTTGAAGCATTGCCGCTTTTATGGTATAGGAGTCAAATAGTATTTAAAAAAACTCTACATAAATAATAGTTTATTTTTTTAACTTAGTCAATATGACTACAAAAATTTAACATTTTCGTAACAATTATAAAATATTATATAATCATCGAAAGCTGTATTCTTTTTTTGGCAATGTCAACGTTAAGAACCTTAACCCGGACAATGTCACCAACACTTACAATCTCCATAGGGTGTTTTACAAATTTCTTGTCCGACATCTGCGATACATGTACAAGACCGTCCTGATGTACCCCGATATCAACAAAAGCTCCGAAATCAATAACATTACGCACTGTTCCTGTGAGGAGCATACCCGGCTTCAGGTCTTCCATGGATAGAACATCGCTCTTTAGAATCGGTTTAGGCATTTCATCACGAGGATCACGTCCCGGTTTCTCAAGCTCCTTCACTATATCTTTCAATGTAAATTCCCCGACTCCGAGTTCATCGGAAAGTTTCTTGTAATCACTAATAATAAGCGATAAACCTTTAATGTTGCCAGAGGTTATGTCTTCCGGGGTGAAACCGGTTTTCTTAAGTATTGCTGTTGCCGCTTCATAGCTTTCCGGATGGACACTTGTTGCATCAAGCGGATTCTTTCCTCCGGTAATTCTCATAAAACCGGCACACTGTTCATATGCTTTCGGACCAAGCTTAGGAACTTTGAGCAAATCACGCCTTGACATGAATTTTCCGTTAGCTTCCCGGTATGCTACAATGTTCTTGGCAATTGTACCGGTTATGCCGGAGATATGCTCAAGAAGAGCAGCGGATGCTGTATTTAAATCCACACCGACTTTATTAACACAGTCTTCAACGACTCCGCCAAGCGTGTCATCAAGTTTGCGCTGGTTCATATCATGCTGATACTGTCCGACACCGATGGCCTTTGGATCAATCTTGACAAGTTCTGCAAGTGGATCCTGAATACGCCTTGCTATGGAAGCTGCACTTCTCTGACCTACGTCAAACTGCGGAAATTCCTTGCTTGCAAGCTCGCTGGCAGAATATACTGAAGCGCCGGCTTCATTGACTATTACATAATGGACATCCTGCGGAATCTCTTTGATAAGATCCGAAATTATTGCCTCGGATTCCCTGGATGCAGTACCGTTGCCGCAGGATATAAGAGTTATATTATATTTTGCAATAAGCTTCTTGAGTATGGCCTTGGCTTCGGAAACCTTGTTCTGCGGAGCGGTCGGATATATTACAACTGTATCAAGAATCTTGCCGGTCGGGTCTGATACGGCAAGCTTGCAGCCGGTTCTGAAAGCCGGATCCCAGCCAAGTACCGTCTGTCCTGTAATAGGAGGCTGCATGAGCAGCTGTTCAAGATTCCTGCCAAAAACAGTGATGGCGCCGTCCTCCGCCTCCGATGTAAGTTCACTGCGGATATCACGCTCTATAGAAGGTGCGATAAGCCTTGAGTAACTGTCGGCAATTGCGTTCTTCAGTGCCGGGACTGTGTTTGGGTTATCTTTGATTATAATATGCTTTTCAAGATATGATATTATCTTATCAACGGGTGCTTCTATTTTAACTGTAAGGAATTTCTCTTTTTCACCACGGTTTATCGCAAGTGTGCGGTATCCCGTCATTTTACTTACGGGTGAAGTAAAATCATAATATCCTTCATATACAGACTCTGCTTCAGAATCCTTGGCAGAGGAAACCAAAAGCCCCTCTTTGAATGTAATGTTTCGGATGTGAGCCCTGAAATCAGCATTATCCGAAATTTCTTCGGCGATAATATCAAGTGCACCGTTAACGGCATCCTTGATTGTAGGCACTTCTTTATCCGGATTAACATATGGGGCAGCTTCTTCATCAAGTGAAAGCTTCGTTGCACAAAGCCGTATGATCATTGCAAGGCCATCAAGACCACGTTCTCTGGCGATGGCTGCGCGGGTACGTTTTTTCTGCTTGTATGGACGGTATAAATCCTCCAGGGCAACCATCGTAGTCACATCATCAATCTGTTTCTTAAGTTCGGGAGTCATCTTACCCTGTTCTTCGATGGATGCTGTGACGGTTGATTTACGGTCATCGAGATTACGAAGATATGTAAGCCTCTCGCTGAGCTTACGAAGCTGTTCGTCATTCAGTGCTCCGGTAGCTTCCTTACGGTAACGCGAAATAAAAGGGATGGTGCAGCCCTCATCGATGAGTTTGACTGCAGCATCCACCTGGTGGCTCTTAACCTGTAATTCTTCGGTAATTATTGCATTAATGTTCATATATGATAAAATCCTTTTCTTTAATATTCTTTGAGAATTCTTAATGCGTCCTCTTTGATGAGCATATTGCAATGCTCCCTGATATATGAAAGCGTGGCGTAAGTCGTATCAAGCGGCATGCCGTATTCGGACAGAAAGGCCGAAGCAGCGTTAAAACTCTCATTTGGGCGGTAATCCGATTCGAGCATCAGACAATATTTGCCATTGGCCTCATCCTTATAAAATCTGCTTGCAAAGTTAAGGATATCAAAACTTTCCAGACAATCAGCAGCGGCATTCGAGGCGTCATTCCAGGAATTAAAAGTATATATCTTAATGTCCGGCGGAGAGAGATTATATTCCGGAGACGGTTCCTTCTCTGCCTCGGAAAGAGTCTTGGAAATAGGAACAAAATCATCGGTATCCTGTGTCTTTCCATGCCTCAGCTGTTCAATTGCTTCGACCATATTCATGGTGTCCTGAGCCGTATATTCATCATATTCGCTGTCGTCTTCTTCCTCTTCATCGTCTTCCGTATCATCATCGAATACCGGGAACTTGTCATCGAGTTCTTCAGGGTGTGCAACCTTGGTTATGGTGAGGATAATACAATCAGAAGAAACCGGCATAGCCTCTATCATAAGAGGTGAGTCGTCGGCATCAAAATCAAATTCAAAAGATGCCTGTTCTATCATATCGTGAAAAAGATTCTTGGCTTTTTCGGTTCCGTAAGCAAGTTCACTTAATTTAAGATCCCTGGAATGCAAGTCAGAGCGATCCAGCGTGCAACGTATCTGTGTATCACTGATTTTTTCAATTTTCATCTTTTCCACATCCTTTACTGTTTTATTATAAGTATTAGTATACCGCAAAGCTTTTAGTGATGTAAATATTGAGAAATGAAATTTTTGTTAAATTTTGATAAAGATTGTGTCATTATAAAAAAATAAAAAAAAGACTTGCCAAGCCCCGGAATGTATGATTATCATAAGGGTACAGGATACATAAGCGGTATGAATCACCGGGAGATGGTGATATTTACAGAGATGATATCTTATTCGGCAGATACAGGGTAATCTGTTTTCTTGGCAGAGGAGCTCTTGGAGAAGTATATCTGGTCGAACATCTTAAGCTCAAGACGGTTCGTGCACTTAAGTGCATCGACAAACGCCGCGACCCTTCAGCTACGGCAGGAAGAGAAGCGGATATTCTGAAGAATCTGAGACATCCGTCGATTCCTATAATATACGATATAGAAGAGAATGAAGAAAGCGTATTCATTGTAGAGGATTACATAAAAGGAGTCTCAATTCAATCATTAATTTCACAAAACAGACATTTTACGGTTAAAGAAACAGTCAGACTGGTATTACAGTTGTGTGGTATTTTGCAATACCTGCATGATAATGGCGTGTATCATCATGATATCAAGCCTTCTAATATCATATATGACATTGAAAAGAACAGTGTTAAACTGATTGACTACGGAAGCGCGGAATGTGCCGGGGCGACCGGGACGGTAAGGTCCGGAACACGGTATTTTGCGGCACCGGAGATGTATGGCAGCGGAGAATGCGGCGGAAGTACCGATGTATATTCGGTCGGAGCGCTCATGCTTATAATGCTTACGGGAACACTGGATATTCAAATGCTTAAAGGAATCGATGGCAGAGTTACACAAATCGTGGAAGATTGTCTGAAACATACGGGAAACAGCCGCATCCCGTCAGTCACGGTACTGAAAAAGCGGTTGGAGAGAATTACTAAAAAGAAATTCATATCGGAAGATGTTATCCTGAACATCGGTTTTGCCGGCGCATTCCACGGATGCGGAGTGACACATACGGCATTTATGGCAGCGGATTATTATTCGCATAAGAATATGAAAGCGGTTATCAGAGAGAAGAATGACAGCCGTGATATGTTCGGATATGCCGTGAATGCAGGAAAGTTAGCCTTTGCACGCGGAATATATACGCTGGACGGATACGATGTGATTCCGGAATACTATGGCTGCATAGAGGATGATGGAATAAGCGGATACGACAAGATAATAACGGATTTTGGGGTTGCAGATGATAACAATATATCAGAAATCACAGAATCGGATATGGCCTGCATTGTTGTGAGCGCGGCACCGTGGAAGATGGCTGAATCGGCCGATAAAGTCAGATTTGTCAAGGAAGCCTGCGACAGGACAAAAGCCGGCCTCACGGTTTTAGTTGCACCCTGTTCGTATGCCTGTTTTAAACGTTTTACACAGGAATACGGAATAATCAATCCGGTAAGGATACCGTACAGGCCATGATACTTTATGACACATATTATGAACTGAGGAGATTTTTTTGAAAAAATTAGACATTATAAAGAAAGATAGTGCATCTACGACCATAGGGGTGCTCGGTACGGCACATGGTGCGGGAGTCACACACCTGTCGCTTATGCTTGCGGTATTTATGGCACTTGTAATGGGTAAATCCGTGGCACTGGCAGATATGAGCGGTACAGACTGTTTACGGCAGGCAGGAATTATGCTGAAGAATAATTTTCGCAGAAAAAGTAAAATATTCAAGATGATTTCAATTTATGGACAGGCTGATGCTTCATTGTTGTCAGAACTTATGTCAGAGAATTTCGAGTACATTATTGTTGATTTTGGTGCCGATTATCAGAAAAATCACGGACAATTCCTTATGTGTAAAGTAAAGCTTATAGTCGGAAATCTAAGTCTGTGGAAAATCCATTATTATGTGGAATTCATGGCAATGACAAGCACTGTAAAGGGCATGGACAAATGGATATATATCTCGCCTTATCCCGACCCGGACAGCGAGAAATATTTCAGGAAGAATTTCGGTAAAGAGATACTTTCGGTGCCATGTACACCTGACCCATTGCATCTTGGCGCGGATTCTATGGATTTTCTGCAGGAACTGGTAAGCAGATTTTATAAAGGAAGGCGCAGATGAAAGGAATAGTCAATATATCACAAATTGCACCAACGCGCCGGAACGGAGGGCAGATTGTAAATGGAAAATGAAGATTACAGAGCAGCCCTGAAAGCGGAACTGCTGGGACTGAAAGAAAATGGAGTGAGCTTTTCACTTAACGGTAAAATCGTTGAGCCGGGTGAACGCCTTGTAGATCAGCTTCTGACTGATAAGGATTGCACATATATGCGGAATTACCGCTTCAGAAACGGAAAGATAGTAGCGATTGAGTTTGATAAAATCAGACTGAACGAATCATAACTCCCCTTTATGTTATAGCGCGGGCGGAACAATCTGCCCGTGTTATATAAAAAATATAAGCGGATATAAAACAATTGAAGCATTGTACCTATATGTGCTATAATCTTTATCAATACTAATGAACAATATGGAGCACATATAAATGGCAGATGACAGAAAGTTCACTAACAATAGTGATACGGATGATTATATTTTTGATGATGAGGAGGACCTCTCATTAGAAGAAATTGAACTTAATGAAGAAAATGACGGATATAAGAGCGGTACACCGGACAGTACAGAACCGTCCGCACGCGGGAGCAAAGACCGTCGTACATATATTATACGCGCCGCGGTGATAGCGGCAGTTGTTGTTATCCTTGTGGCAGCCGGTATAATGATAGAACGCTTTGTTCCGAATAAGAAAGCGGTCAATCTCAATGAATATTACAGAACATCTGTCGGAAATGCTCTTATATATAATTATGACATTACGGAATACAGTTCTCTTGTGGTTGACGGACATTATTATGCTGAACTGGATTTCTTTATTAATGATATCACGGATAAGTTCTATTATGACAAAGATAATAAAAGTGTTATATATACAACGCCAACAAGCATATATACTGTAAAATCAGGCGACAAATCTTATGATTGCGATGGAAACAGTACAAGCCTGACATATGATCCGGTTGTTATCAGCGATAGCATTGTATATATGTCGGTGGAATATGCGGCGTCACTGGAGGCATTTACATATGAGACATATGTCAATCCGCAGAGACTTGCGATAATATCAGACGGAACGCAGAATACGGTGGTCAGTCTTAAGGATAAAGCCGTTATAAGGGACAAAGCATCAGTTAAAGGTGCTGTTTTTGAAAGAGCATCTGATAATACGGACACAGTGTGGTGTACAGACGGTGCATCAAGGGACGGATGGCTCGGAGTTATGTCCTCGGACGGACGGCACGGTTATGTTAAGTCATCATACGCAGATGTTACAGACACATCCAAGGAATATAATTCAGGACATGAAACAGCAGAGTATACATCGATACATAAAGATTATGATATTGTGATGGTATGGCATGCGGTGTATGCGGAGTCCGATAATAATAACATTCAGTCACTGCTTGATGCGACCAAGGGAGTGACGACGGTTTCCCCGACCTGGTATAAGGTTACGGATGCCACGGGAAGCATAAGTTCTATGGCAGACTGGGATTATATAAGTACTGTTCATGATGCGGGAATGGAAATCTGGCCGCTTATAAGTGACTTCACATCCATCGATGCGGATGCCGGCTGGGATGAGGCAAAGCTTTTTGCCAATACTGCATCACGAAGGAATCTGATATCCAATATTATTAATGAAATCAAGACATATGGTTATGATGGAATAAATATTGATTTTGAAAAGGTGCCGTCTGATTCGGCTGTGGATTACAGGCAGTTTATACGTGAACTTTCAATAGAATGCCGTAAAGCAGGAGTAGTATTTTCGCTTGATAATTACGTTCCGCGTCCTTACAATGCACAATATAGCAGGGATGTTCAGGCAGAATGTGCGGACTATGTGGTTGTTATGGGATATGATGAACATTATGCCGGGGGCGATGAAGCCGGTTCGGTTGCTTCGATTGATTTTGTAACTGACGGAATAGACGGAACACTTAAAGAAGTTCCGAAAGAAAAATTAATTAACGCGCTTCCTTTTTACACGCGTTTGTGGATGGAATCCACAGATGAAAACGGAAATGTCAAATTGTCTTCAAAGACATATTCGATGCAGGGTGCGTTAGACATTGTTGCTGAGCTTGGAACCGGAATGGAATGGGATGAAGAGGTCGGACAATATGTAGCATTCGGAGAGGTTGACGGCGTAAAGTACAGCATCTGGCTTGAAGAGGATGAATCGATCAAGGCAAAAATGAAAGTCGTAAGAGAACGGGAGCTTGCCGGAATTTCGGGATGGTGTCTGGGAATGGAAAAACCATCCGTCTGGGATGTTATAACAGAATAGAATATATCAGGTCATGGCAGAATAAAATATATTGAGATAATATCGGGATGTATTTTATGATAAACAGGAAAACACTGGATATTGCCATGGCCGTTCTTTTTATAACAGGGGTTATATGTGCTGTGGTATTTGGATTGATTCCTTCGGCACTTGACGGTGAAGCACCGGATGATTCTGTCGAACCGGCGGTCATGAATGAAAACGGACGGCCTCCGGACAATATCAATATTGTTATCGACCCGGGACATGGCGGCGCAGATCCCGGTAAGATAGGCGCGTCCGGAAGCTGCGAACGTGAAGTGAATCTGGCTATAAGCATGATAACCGGAGAGATGCTTACGGAGCGTGGGTATAATGTTTTTTTCACGCGGAGAGATGATAATGGATTGTACGATGATGGTGATGTTAATAAGAAAGCTGCGGATATGAGAAAAAGATGCAGCATTATCGAGGAAGCACAAGCGGATGTGGTAATAAGCATTCACCAGAACAGTTTTACTGACAGCGATGTGTGTGGTGCACAGATGTTTTATTACACACATTCGGCTGAGGGAAAGAAACTGGCGGAAATAATGCAGGAATCTTTCAGAAAATTTGTCAATACGGACAACACGAGGGGGTGCAAAGCCAACGATTCATATTATATGCTGATTCACACACCATGCCCGACTGTTATTGCGGAATGTGGATTTTTAAGCAACCCGGAAGAAGAGAAACAGCTCAACGACAATGTGTACAGGAATAAAATAGCACTTGCCATTACCGAGGCGGTGGAAAAGTATTTCGGCAATGACAGCTCTAATTGACTTTGACTTTCATTAATAGTAAAATAAATGCACATACTTATATAAGAGAAGATGAATTTATGGATACAATAATTGAGAAAATAACAGGTGATGCCGCAAAAGATAATGCCATACTGGAAAGAGCGGCACAGATTATAAAGAAGGGCGGCCTTGTGGCATTCCCGACGGAGACGGTATACGGACTTGGCGGGGATGCCTTTGATGCTGATGCCGCGCGTAAAATATACGCGGCAAAGGGCAGGCCATCCGATAATCCGCTGATAGTCCATATAGCACATGTGGAGGAACTGAAAGATCTGTCGGATAACATTCCTAAGATGGCTTACGCAATTGCGGATAAATTCTGGCCGGGACCGCTTACGATGATAGTACAGAAGAATGACAGGGTTCCGTCGACCGTTACGGGAGGCCTTGACACGGTGGCAGTGAGACTTCCGTCCAATGAAACGGCCAGACGGTTTATAGAACTTTCGGGAACATATATCGCTGCTCCGAGCGCCAATCTTTCCGGCAGACCCAGCCCTACCAAGGCTTCTCATGTAACAGAGGATTTAGCCGGCAGGATAGACATGATAATAGATGGCGGAGATATAGAAATCGGACTGGAATCGACAATAGTGGATCTTACGGGAGAAGTTCCGGTTATTTTAAGACCGGGATATGTTACAGGTGAGATGTTGTCTGAAACGGTTGGCGAAGTCAGACTGGATCCGGCGCTTATGACGGGCGTTGCATCCGATGTAAAGCCTAAAGCACCTGGAATGAAATACAGACATTATGCCCCACGCGCCGAGATGACAGTAATAGAAGGCAGCCGTGAAGCCGTTGACAATAAGATTCATGAACTTGCAAAGGAAGCGTCATTGTCGGGACAGAAAGTAGGAATAATGGTTTCGGATGAGCTGGCACATGATTTTGATTTCGCATATGTTGTGAAACTCGGCAGGCATGATGATGAAGAAGCAATAGCAAAGCACCTGTTTGATGCATTAAGACAGTTTGATGATGAACAGGTGGATGTGATTTTTGCGGAAGCTTTTTCGCAGGAAGGACTCGGCCGGGCCGTTATGAACAGGCTTCTAAAGGCAGCGGGCCAGAGACTTATACATGTCTGATATATACCATTAATATACAATAAGATACAGATTGAAAGGAGAAAGATATGAAAATAGCATTAGGTTCAGACCATGGCGGATTTGAGTTGAAACAGGCCGTAATTGAACATCTTAAAGAAAGAGGAACAGAATACAAAGATTTTGGCTGTTATGACAAATCGTCCTGCGATTATCCAGTATATGGACGTGCGGCGGCCAAAGCGGTAGCGTCAGGCGAATTTGACAGAGGAATCGTAATATGCACAACCGGAATCGGAATTTCGATAACGGCCAACAAGGTTAAAGGTATCAGATGTGCGCTTTGCACAAGCGAGGAGCTTGCGAAGATGACAAGGCTTCATAATGATGCGAATATGCTTGCACTTGGGGCATCTTCTGTATCACCGGAGCTTGCGTGCAGAATAGTAGATGTATTTCTTGATACAGAATTCAGCAATGAAGAGAGACACATAAGACGAATTAATCTCATAGAAGAGTGATTCCCAACATTTTCAAATAAATGTTGGTACAAATCGCACAAAAAATAATAGCTTTTTATTTGAAAATCAGTTATAATTTTCAGAAAGGGCGGTTTGTATGAAAAATACCGGAAAAATTTTCAAAAACCTTGCACTTATAACCCAGCTCGGACTTCAGGTTATGGTTCCGATTGCATTATGTGTTGCGATAGGAGTCATAATAGATAACCATTTCGGAACGTTCTGGGTGATCCCGCTTATGATAATTGGAATGCTGGCGGGAGGACGTAATGCGTACAGACTTGCGATGGCATCTGCCAAAGATGACGAGAAAGAGGACTCAGATAAAAGAGACGGAAGGAAAGATATCGATGGAAGACAAAGATAACTCCCGCGTACTGGCTCTGCTGATAGCAGGCATGCTTATATGGTTTGCCTTATTATCAGTGCCGGTACTGCTTTTTACGTCGGATAAGCTCCGCTGCGAACTTGGGCTTGCAGTAGGAACTGCTGCGGGTATTGCGATGGCAGTGAGCATGAATATCAGTGCATCTAAGGTACTTTATATGGAGAACCACCAGTCATCATATCTGGCATGGCTCTCAGCGATAAGACTTCTTGTGGTTGCGGCTTTAATTATTCTGTTTGGATTTACCGGATGGGTTAATGTCATTACCATGGTAGCCGGGGTTTTTGGCCTGAAAATTTCAGTATATATTAACCCTCTTTTACAAAGGGTTTTCCACAAAAAATAAAAAAGTAGGTGATAAGTGTGACACAACAGTTGTCTGGGATGATACTGGCTGACGTTGATTTCTATATCAAAGGTCTGTTTAAGTATAATCTCTTTGGGCAGGAATTGTGGTTTACCACAACGCATGTCGGCCTGATAATTGTTACGATCGTGCTGTTGGTGCTGATGATTGTCGGACATCATAAGATTGTCCGCGCCAAGCCTGAGGACAAGCCTAAGGGTTTGCAGAATGTCCTCGAGATGGCGGTGTCGGCTGTTGACAACATGGTTGCTGGCATTATGGGAGAGAAAGGCAGAGGCTTCCGTAACTGGATATGTGCGGTTGCAATGTTCATTCTTTTCTGCAACGTATCAGGTCTGTTCGGGCTTAGGCCGCCGACGGCGGATTACGGCGTTACATTGCCGCTCGGACTTATAACATTTGCCCTTATCCAGATTAACGGCCTCCGGGCCAAGAAAATCCACCATATAACAAGTCTGTTCCAGCCGAGTCCGATACTTTTCCCGATTAATCTTATCGGCGAAATAGCGGTGCCGCTTTCGCTTTCGCTGCGTCTGTTCGGAAACATTATGTCCGGAACAATTCTTATGGGGCTTTTGTATGGACTGCTACCTGCGGCATTAAAAGTAGGAATTCCGGCAGTAATACATGTATACTGCGATATTTTTTCGGGAGCGATACAGACATATGTATTCTGTATGCTTACAATGGTTTATATTAACGACAAAATAAGTGATTAAATTCTAGGAGGAACATCAAATGGGTATTACAAGTGAAGCATTAGTATTAGCATGTTCGGCAATAGGTGCCGGACTCGCAATGATCGCCGGTCTCGGACCTGGTATAGGACAGGGAATTGCAGCCGGACATGCGGCAGCAGCTGTAGGCCGTAATCCGGGCGCTAAGTCATCAATCACATCAACAATGCTTTTGGGACAGGCCGTAGCCGAGACAACAGGTCTTTACGGATTTGCGGTAGCAATCATTCTTCTGTTCGCTAACCCTCTTATCGGCAAACTTTAATATGAAATTTGCAGCTAAGAAAAGGGAGGCGATTTAGACCATGGAAAGAATTTTTAACCTGGACCCGCAGCTTTTGCAGGACGCCTTATTCCTGGCAGTCAATATATTTATTTTATTTGTGGCAGGTTCCTATCTGCTTTATAATCCGGTCCGTAATCTCCTTAAGAAGAGACAGGACATGGTGCAGGCCGACATAGATGCAGCACGCAAGGATAAAGAAGATGCCGCCGCATTGAAATCTGAATACGATGCCAAAATAAAAACTGCAGACAAAGATGCAGACGCAATATTGGCTGAGGCGCGTAAGAAAGCGACAGCCAGAGAGCAGCAGATAGTAGAGGAAGCTAAGACAGAGGCATCCAGAATAATTGAGAGAGCAGGAGTCGAGGCAGAACTCGAGAAGAAGCGTGTATCTGATGAAGTGAAGAAAGAAATGATTGCCGTGGCTGCAGCCATGGCAGGCAAGGTCGTATCCAGGTCAATGGATGCGGGTATTCAGGATTCGCTTGTTGAGGAGACACTTAATGAAATGGGTGAAGAGACATGGCAAAGCTAGTAGAGGCAACTTACGGTGATGCTTTGTATGAACTGGCTGTTTCAAATAATATCACGGACAGGCTTTATGATGAGGCAGTTGTCCTGCTGGACATATTTGATACGGACAGCGAACTTATGGCTATTTTGAATCACCCTAAGATTGTCAGGGAAGACAGGATTTCGATAATTGAAAACAGCATAGGTAAATTTGTGTCAAAGGAAATGACAGGTTTTCTTGTGACCATTGCAGATAAGGACAGATGCAGATATATTCCGGCTACGCTCAGATTTTTTATTGAACGTATCAAAGAATATAAGGGAATCGGTACGGCATATGTTACCACACCGTATGAACTTTCGGATGCAATGAAGTCAAAGGTTGAAAAGAGGCTTCTTGAGACCACGGACTATAGTCAGATTGACATAAATTACAATGTCGATGAAAGCCTGATCGGAGGAATGGTAATCCGTATCGGAGACCGTGTAGTCGACAGCAGTATTAAATATAAGCTTGCGGATCTTACGCGTGTGCTTAACAAAATAGATGTGTAGAAGGAAGGTGTAACATCTTCATGAAATTAAGACCTGAGGAAATCAGCTCGGTAATAAAAGAGCAGATTATGAAATATAAGACGGAACTTGATGTGTCCAATGTTGGAACCGTTATTCAGGTTGCCGACGGAATTGCACGTATCCATGGCCTTGAGAAGGCTATGCAGGGCGAGCTTCTCGAATTTCCGGGCGACGTATACGGAATGGTACTCAACCTTGAAGAGGACAATGTCGGTGCCGTACTTCTCGGAGATAACAGAAGTGTTAATGAAGGCGATACAGTAAAGACAACCGGACGAGTTGTTGAGGTGCCCGTAGGTGATGCGCTGACGGGACGTGTTGTCAATGCACTCGGACAGCCTATAGACGGTAAAGGACCTATAGCAGCCGATAAGTACCGTCAGATTGAGCGTGTGGCATCTGGAGTTATTTCCAGAAAACCTGTTGATACGCCGCTTCAGACCGGAATCAAGGCAATAGATGCGATGGTTCCTATCGGAAGAGGACAGCGAGAACTTATAATAGGAGACCGCCAGACCGGTAAAACAGCAATCGCTATTGATACGATCATTAATCAGAAAGGACAGGGTGTTCACTGTATATATGTTGCAATAGGCCAGAAAGCATCAACCGTTGCCAATATCGTACAGACTCTTACAGAGTATGGTGCGATGGATTACACAACAGTTGTGGCATCTACGGCGAGTGAACTTGCACCGCTTCAGTATATAGCACCTTATTCCGGATGTGCCATCGGTGAGGAATGGATGGAACGCGGAGAAGATGTACTTGTAGTATATGATGACTTGAGCAAGCATGCGGCCGCATACCGTACACTCTCATTGCTGCTTAAGAGACCGCCTGGACGTGAGGCATATCCGGGTGATGTATTCTATCTCCATTCAAGACTCTTAGAGAGAGCGGCAAGGCTTTCGGATGAGCTTGGCGGAGGATCGCTTACGGCACTTCCGATAATTGAGACACAGGCGGGTGATGTATCAGCATATATACCTACCAACGTAATATCAATTACGGACGGACAGATATACCTTGAAACGGAGATGTTCAATTCCGGTTTCAGACCGGCTATCAATGCAGGACTTTCGGTATCGCGAGTTGGAGGAGCTGCACAGATTAAAGCTATCAAGAAAATAGCTGCTCCGATAAGAGTGGAACTTGCACAGTACAGGGAACTTGCTTCATTTGCACAGTTTGGTTCGGAACTTGATGCAGATACGAAGGAAAAGCTGGCACAGGGAGAAAGACTTAAAGAAATTCTCAAACAGCCACAGTACAAGCCGATGCCTGTAGAATATCAGGTTATCATAATTTTTGCTGCAACAGGCAAATTCCTTCTGGATGTGCCGGTTGAGAAAATCGCTGATTTTGAAAAAGAACTTTTTACATTTATAGATACCAAATATCCGGAAATTCCTAAGCAGATCAAGGAGTCAAAGCAGCTTGGTGATGATACTCAGAAAGCTCTTACCGAAGCAATAAGGGAATTTAAGGAACAGTTCAGGTGAGGTGGTAATTTATGGCTTCAATGAAAGACATAAAAAGGCGTAAAGAAAGTATTCAGAGTACAGGCCAGATTACCAAGGCGATGAAGCTTGTTGCCACAGTCAAACTCCAGAAAGCAAGGGGAAAGGCTGAAAATGCAAGACCATATTTCGATGCCATGTACAGCACTGTATCCGATATGCTTGCAAGAAGCGGCAATATAGAGCACCGTTATCTGAAAGCGGGAGATTCGGACCGTAAAGCAGTTATTGTGATAACGGCCAACAGAGGTCTTGCCGGAGGATATAACTCAAATGTTATCAAGATGGTAACAGCAGGTGATATGACACCTGATAATTCACTGATTTATGCAGTCGGAACCAAAGGACGTGACTATTTTGTCCGCAATGGTTATGAGATTGCTGCAGATTATTCGGATGCGGTAAACGAACCTCTGTATTCCGATGCACAGCAGATAGGCGAAGATGTGCTTGAAGCATTCCTGCAAGGCAGAATAGGCGAAATTTATTTGGCTTATACAGAATTTAAGAATACGGTCGTACATGATGCACACATGGTTAAACTCCTTCCGATAAGCAGGGATGATGTGCAGGCAGAACCGGCCGGCAAGGATGACCTTTATGTCAGCTATGAACCTGAAGAAGAGGAAGCACTTGACATAATTATCCCGAAATACATTAACAGCCTTATCTACGGTGCACTTATGGAGGCGGTAGCCAGTGAAAACGGTGCGCGCATGACAGCAATGGATAATGCGACAAGCAACGCGGAAGATATCATCAGTGACCTGTCACTTAAATACAATAGAGCCCGTCAGGGATCTATTACGCAGGAATTAACAGAAATTGTTGCCGGAGCCAATGCTATATCATAGCATTGCACGGCTATAAAGCGGAATATAAAGGAGTGAAAAAATGGCTTCAAATAACATAGGTAAAATCACTCAGATTGTCGGTGCCGTTCTCGATATCAGGTTTCCCGAGGGAAATCTTCCGGAGATAAATACGGCAATCGACATAAAGAGACCTGACGGAAGCAGACTTGTTGTCGAGGTTGCACAGCATCTCGGAGACGATACGGTAAGATGTATCGCGATGGGGCCGACTGACGGACTTGTCAGAGGAATGGATGCAGAGTCAACCGGAGCACCTATTTCTGTACCGGTAGGAGAAAATACCCTCGGCCGTATTTTCAATGTTCTGGGAGACGCTATTGATAATAAACCGGCTCCGGAAGTTGAAAAATATATGCCGATTCACAGAAAAGCCCCGACATTTGAAGAACAGTCAACATCTACAGAAATTCTTGAGACGGGAATTAAGGTTGTCGATCTTCTCTGCCCATACCAGAAAGGCGGTAAAATCGGTCTTTTCGGAGGCGCAGGAGTAGGCAAAACAGTTCTTATCCAGGAACTTATAAGAAATATTGCAACCGAACATGGCGGATATTCTGTATTTACAGGAGTAGGAGAGCGTACCAGGGAGGGTAATGATCTCTATCATGAAATGCAGGAATCAGGAGTTATCAATAAAACGACAATGGTGTTCGGACAGATGAATGAACCGCCTGGAGCAAGAATGAGAGTCGGTCTTACAGGTCTTACCATGGCTGAATATTTCAGAGACCAGGGCGGTAAGGATGTATTGCTTTTCATTGATAATATTTTCAGATTTACACAGGCAGGTTCAGAGGTATCGGCACTTCTCGGACGTATGCCTTCGGCGGTAGGTTACCAGCCGACATTGCAGACAGAGATGGGTGCCCTTCAGGAGCGAATTACATCTACGAAGAACGGTTCAATCACATCCGTACAGGCGGTATATGTTCCTGCGGATGACCTTACGGACCCGGCTCCTGCAACCACATTTGCACACCTTGATGCAACCACGGTTCTTGACCGTTCAATAGTTGAACTCGGTATATATCCGGCAGTTGACCCGCTTGGATCATCATCGAGAATACTTGACCCGAGAATTGTCGGAGAAGAACATTATAAAGTTGCCAGAGATGTTCAGGAAATACTCCAGAAATATAAAGAACTGCAGGACATCATTGCAATTCTTGGTATGGATGAACTTTCCGAAGACGATAAGCTCACTGTAGCAAGGGCGCGTAAGGTACAGAGATTCCTTTCACAGCCTTTCTTCGTGGCTACACAGTTTACGGGACTTGAAGGAAGATATGTTCCTGTCAGCGAGACCATACAGGGATTCAGAGAAATTCTTGAAGGTAAATATGATGATATTCCGGAGAGCTATTTCCTTAACTGCGGAAGCATAGATGACGTACTTGCCAAGTGCAAATAAAGGAGGTCGTTTATGGCAGATAATAAATTTGCGCTCAAGGTAATGTGCCCTGACAGAACTTTTTTTGAAGGCGAAGCGGACATGGTGGAGATGAATACCACGGAAGGATATATCGGAGTATATCCGGGACATATACCGATAGCAACTGTACTTGCTCCGGGAATACTGGTGATTCATAATGACGGCGAAACAAAGCGTGCGGCTCTTCATTCGGGGTTTGCGAGAATATCGCCGGATAACATTATGATACTTGCCGAGGTTGCCGAATGGCCGGATGAAATCGATCTTAACAGAGCCGAAGAAGCAAGAGTGCGCGCCGAGAGAAGATTAAGCGGCACAGAATCGGGAATTGACATTAAGAGAGCCGAAGCTGCACTTAAGCGTTCGCTTACAAGAATTTCCATTAAAGGATAATATTAAGATTAGACACCGAAGAAACGGGAATACTTTATGATATAACCGTTTCGGAGGTGTTTTTTTATGAGAAAAGCAGGAATAATAATTGCGATGGCGGTGTGGATTGTGACTGCTGTAAGGCTTATCAATGTTAATGTCAGAGCCGGAGAAGACGTTGTAACTGCATTTAATACTATTAAATATGACAATGTGGATACTATAATAGAAGCATTTGGTGAGTATGGAAAATCATATATGGAAGATGGGGAGAAAGAGGATGCACTTGTAAGCATTGCCTCATGCATAGGAATTGATAAGAATTACGACATTGAGCATAACGGAGATGTAGTTACGCTTTTGAACCGGTCTGCCGACGGGGAAGTAAAAATAGCACTTAATACAACAACAGAAGACTACGGCACTTATAAAAGCTGCACAAATTATATCTCAATAAACATGACAATAATTGGCAGGACTGATTGTGCGTTGACATATAAAAATATGATAGATGATATCTTTGCCGCCGGAAAAATTGACGGTTACGTTAATATGAGCCTTAAAGGAGAACTAAACGGTGCAGTTAATTATTATGAACGGAACAGACTTGCCGATGAGCTGCTCGATATACTTGATGCGAAGGTGGTTTCGGAAAACAGGGAAAATGATCTGTTTACAATTTATGCATATACCGGGCTGGTGGATGAATATGTAATGAGTGCGGGTCGGAAAATCAATATAAATATTGTGCAGGAATATGACAGCGTGGCAAATAAAACAGTGATATATTTGTCAACTCCGCTTAACAATCTTGATTACTAAGCAAATCCGTTGTAAAATAAAGGAAAACATTGATTTATGAGGTTTAACTTTGAAAAATATAAGCACTAAAGCCAGGGTTTTGATATATGCAGCAGTATTTGTAGTGGCTGCTGTCATAACATTCTGCGTTAAGATAGGAATACACAGACCGGACCAGTCGGATTCAAGTACTATGGGCAGCGCTACACTTCCGATAGTATACATGCAGACCGAGTCCGGAACCAAATATAATTATTTACACGGATATACAGGGAAAGTGGATCAGAGCCTGATTCATGATGCCATAACACCTATAACATCTGACAGAAAGATGGATATATACATAAGACAGTACGGTAACGTAATATCCGGGATATCATACGAGCTCAGAAGCCTCGACGGAACCGGACTGGTAGAACGCTCGGATGTATCTGATTATGACAGCGACGGCGGAATTATACATGCATCAATGGGTTTTCGCAATCTCATGGATTCCGGACGCGAATATATGCTTAAGATCAATATAGGAACCGAACAGGGCGAAAATGCAGCATTTTACACAAGAGTTATAATAATGGACGATGCATATACCGACAGGAAGCTTGATTATATTAATTTCTTCTCGGGATGTACGATGGATGCGGATTCACTTGATCAGATTACGGCCAAGCTTGAAACCGACTCTATGGGCGACAATACTAATCTGGGACGTGTCAATATACACTCCAGACTGTCACAGATAGGCTTTGCATCACTTAAGCCGGTGTTAGAAGGAGAACGTTATATCACGATTAATGAAATAGATAAAGCAACAGCATCGATAAGCGTCAGATATACCGCATCTACAGATGATGAACGGGGAAATTTCAGGTATAATGTCAAGGAATTTTACAGGATCAACCAGCCGGATGATACGGTAACTTATGTATACAGTTATGACAGATGGATGAACCAGGTATTTGATCCCGGATATGCAGTGAGCAGCACGGGAGAGCTGTACCTTGGAATATCAAGCGATGATGATATTGAGATGAAATCAGACTCATCGGGCAAAATAACGTGTTTTGTCAGGGAGAACAGCCTTTGGAGATATAATAGTGTAAGAAATGATTTTGTGAAAATATTTGATTTTTCGCAGAGTGATAATGGTGACCTGAGAGAGGATTATGAAGAGCATGCGGTCAGAATCCTTGACATTGACAGTGACGGGGATGTAAGGTTCATTGTTTACGGCTATATGAACAGAGGTATACATGAAGGCCGGACGGGAATTTCTGTTTTTAACTATGATGCGTCAGAGAATATGACGGACGAGATTATTTTTATTCCCAAAGAAGAACCGTACAAATCAATTGCGCAGGATATATCAATCCTCGCATATGTGAATGAGAATGATATTTTATATCTATATAATAGTAATACAATATATTCGGTGGATTGTAATACGAAAGAGTGCATGGTTGTTGCAGACCGTGTCATAACGGACAGCTGTGCGATGTCAGAAGCCGGAGGAATGTTAATGTACCAGACCGGCGATAAATCATACGACTGCAGCGAGATGTACATCATGCTTCTTGAGAACGGAGAAAAATACAGACTTGAAGCGGATGAAGGAAGACGTATAAAAGCTCTGGGATTTATTGATGGAAATGTTGTTTATGGGCAGGCCCGTGCCGATATGATATATGTGGACAATGACGGTAATGTTACATTTCCTATGGAAGCAATTTCTTTGATGAATAATCAATACGAGGTCGTCAGGGAATATGCGGTATCCAATACTTACATCATGGCGGTTTCCGTTAATGAGGACCGGATTACGATGCAGCGTGCGACACTTGATGCCAATAATAACCTCGTCAGAATTTCTGATGACAGACTTTTGAGCAGCGCGAATGAAAGTACAACATCGCTCATGCTTACAGAGAGGACAACCGAGAGCCGACAGAGAGAAAAGTACATTTCGCTCAGGATCAAAGCATCGGGAACGAAGGCATCATATAAGAGTGCATCATATAAATTCAGCGCAAATGTTACAATTAATATGGCGGCAGACGGCAATATATCCGATAAATATTATGTATATGGTTACGGATGTCTGTATGAGGTTACGGACAGCCTGTCACAAGCCATGAGCGCGGCGGCCGAAAGCGGCGGCGTTGTCGTTAACCATGATGCGCAGACTATATGGTCACGCTATAAGTCCAAGGAAAAGACCATCAAAGTACCGGAAGGGGCGCTGGTTACCTCGGATGATACCAGAATGGCGGCGGTTGGCACGCTTGTCAGACTTGCCGGGGCATCAGCCGGAGATATAAGCGGCAGCACGACAACCGAATGCATAGAATCTGCAGTCGGTAACGTTATTAATCTTACCGGAAGCAATATAGAAAATGCATTATATTATGTTGATAAAGGATATCCGCTGATCGCAAGAACCGGCTCTGACGAATATTGCATAGTATATGGTTATACGGCATCATCGGTAAAGATATATAATATGAGAACCGGCGAACAGTCGGCATACAGCTTTAAAGAATTTGATGCACTTACCGTGCCATACGGAAGCGTATTGATAACGGCAGCATTTTAAGAATAACAGGATATGTGGTGATAAAAATGGCAACCAAATCTCATAAAAAGAAACATATGAATAAAGTTTTGAAAGCGGTTCTTATAATTTTGGGAACGCTTGCAGGTGTTCTGCTGATATTTATTATGGTATATGCAGGCAGCATCCTTAAGCTGCGCAAGAATGCCAAAGCAGTGACGTCGGGGGTTACGGCCGATACGTTCAGACAGATAGAAACAAGTATCGTGTATGATATATACGGCGAAGAGATAACCTCGTTAAGCGGTACAAAAGATTTACATTATATAAGCAGTTCGGATATGCCGGATATACTTAAACGTGCTTTTGTAATAACGGAGGACAGGGATTTTTACAGCCATCACGGGGTGGATCTGTCAGCTATAATAAGGGCGGCAGTCGCCAATGTAAAACATAATGCAATAAAACAGGGAGCCAGCACAATTACTCAGCAGCTCGCCAAAAATATGTTCCTGACACAGGATGTCACATGGGAACGTAAGATAACAGAGATGTTCGCGGCCATGGAACTTGAGAAAAAGTTTTCAAAGGAGCAGATACTGGAATTTTACATAAACAATATATATTATGCCAACGGATATTACGGAATTGAGGCGGCGGCACAGGGATATTTCGGAAAAAGTGTTAATGACTTATCACTGTCACAGCTGATTTTCCTGGTGGCAATTCCGAACAATCCATCCAAATACGATCCGGTCAATAACCTTGATGCGGCCAAGGGCAGGCGTGATCTGATATTAAAACAGCTTTATGCCGAAGGTGAGATAAGCGGTCTGGATTATTATTCTGCAATAGAAGAAAAAATAGAGCTTGTTAACACAAAGAAGGACAGGCATGACTATGTAGAGACATATGTGTTCTACTGTGCAACTAGAGCACTTATGGAGAAAAACGGCTTTGTTTTCAAATATGAGTTCAGTTCAGACGAAGATGAACAGAATTACAACGATAAATATGACGAAATGTATTCGGAGTACCAGGCATCGCTTTTCACGGGCGGATACAGAATATATACGGCTATAGATATGGATAAGGAGAATCTTCTCCAGCAGATTGTGGATGACAAGATGAGAGGATTTACGGATGTCAATGACGAAGGTATTTATAAGACACAGGCGGCAGCAGTGTGCATAGATAACAGTACCGGACTCGTGACTGCAATTGTTGGCGGAAGAAGCCAGGACTATAATGGATATACGCTTAACCGCGCGTACCAGAGTTTCAGGCAGCCGGGAAGCAGCATTAAACCTGTGAATGTGTATGCACCATATCTTATGTCGGGACATACCCCTGATGAGAAAATAGACGATTCTCCGATTCTTGACGGTCCACATAATGTAGGTGATGAATATCGTGGTGAAATTACACTGACTGAAGCACTTGCATGGTCTTCAAATGTATGCGCATGGAAGATAATGGGAGAGATGACACCGGAGTACGGAATGTCGTTCCTTCATCTGATGGATTTTAAGAAATCGGCAGTCGATGATAATAATCAGGCAGCGGCAATTGGCGGTTTTACTGTCGGAGTGTCGCCGGTTGAACTGGCCTCGGCATACGCAACATTGGAGAATGACGGTGTATACCGCAATCCGACATGCATAGATAAGATTACCAATGCCAAAGGTTCCATAATAGTAGACAATACCGGTGATGAGACAAGGGTGTATACCGAGGAAGCATCCAGAATGGTTACCAAGATGCTTGAATATGGTGTCAATAAAGGAATACTTACAAGTGCAATAATGCCTGATGTGGTAGTGGCGGCCAAATCAGGAACAACCAATGATTACAAGGATGGCTGGCTGGCCGGATATTCAAGATATTACACCACAGTCGTGTGGGCCGGCAATGATAACCCGGCGACGGTTGATGGCCTGTCAGGCGGTACTTATCCGCTTTATATCTGGAAAGAATATATGGAGAAAATCCACAAGGGACTTGAGAAAAAAACATTTCCGGAATACGATGGCGAAAGTGACATGATCAATGATGCCACAGAACATGAATCCCAGGCGGAAACCGAAACCGAAACACATCCGGGTTATGGCGGAAGCTCAATGAATATAAGTGACGGAGACCGTAACACCAACGTGTCCGGAATGGGAGATAAGAATATTGATGTATCGGGAATGGGAGATAAAGACGCACCAAGATAACATAAATAAAGCGATGCCGATAAGTTAAGGCATCGCTTTTATAATGGAATTATAATTATTCCTGATTATGCTCTTTTTTGTATGCGTTAACTACTTTGTTAATTCTTTCTGTAGGATTAAGAAGGTGGCTTATGGAAGCATCATGGTTAAGTGTATCAATGAGAAGTGCAATGTATTTGCTCATGTCAACACTCACATAATAATCCCTTGAAAGAAGTTCAGGAGTCTGATATACGAGGTTGGTTGTGAGAACCTTGTCAAAAAGACCATCCTCATATGCCTTGTCGAATTTGGCCATACCATTGGTAAAAAGACCGAATGTAGCTGCAAGGTAAATTCTGCGTGCCTTACGTGCCTTAAGCTCTTTGGCAACATCAAGCATACTCTCGCCGGAAGAAATCATATCATCAATGATAAATACGTCCTTGCCTTCAACAGATGAACCGAGGAATTCGTGTGCAACGATTGGATTACGGCCGTCAACAATTCGTGAATAATCACGACGTTTGTAAAACATACCCATATCAAGACCAAGAACATTGGAGTAGTATACAGCACGTCCCATGGCACCCTCATCCGGACTGATGATCATCATGTGGTCACTGTCAAGTACAAGGTCATCCACATTACGAAGAAGAGCCTTAATGAACTGGTATACCGGCTGGACGGTTTCAAAACCGCTGAGTGGTATAGCGTTCTGCACACGCGGATCATGTGCATCAAATGTGATTATATTATCAACGCCCATTCCGATGAGCTCACGGAGTGCGAGGGCACAGTCAAGAGATTCTCTTCCGCTTCTCTTATGCTGTCTGCTCTCATAGAGGAAAGGCATAATAACTGAGATTCTCCTTGCTTTGCCGCCGAGCGCAGCGATAATTCTCTTGAGATCCTGATAATGGTCATCAGGAGACATGTGGTTAATTTCACCGCAAAGTGAATAAGTGAGACTATAGTTGCATACATCGACGAGAAGGTAAAGGTCATATCCTCTTACGGACTCGTTGATCACACCCTTGGCCTCTCCTGAACCAAAACGCGGAACGCTGGTCTTAACAATGTAATTATCTCTCTGGTAACCTGAGAATGCGATAGTTGTCTTGTGCTCGTTTTCCCGTTCGTTTCTCCAGTCAACAATATAGTCGTTGATTTTGGCACCGAGCGCCTCACAGCCCTTTAATGTGATAAGGCCAAGGCTTCCTACCGGGATAGTTTCAAGATCGTTTTCATGCAATTGCATAATGATGCTCCTCCATAATAGTGCGTTATTTCTTTTTGATAAATCTTATATCATCTCCGTAAAGCTTGAGAAGCTTGTAGGAGCTGGATATGCGTGAAAAAATTCTCTCGGAATACGCATCCATAAGCTCATTCAGTGCAAAATTAGTAGAGATTATGGTTGAACGGCCTCCGAGCAGACGGCTGTTAATACAGTGAAATAATTTGGAATTAGTGAAAGTATTGGACAATTCGGTGCCCAGGTCATCTATAATCAGCAGTTCACATTCTTCTATCTGAGACTGCATACCGCCATCGTCTTCATTATATGCGGAAAAACTGTCGAAAAGTTCAATTGCCGACATATACAAAACACTGTGTGCGTTATCAAGCAGTGCTCTGGCAATACAGTTGGACAGAAAAGTCTTACCGACACCTGTGTCGCCATAGAAAAGTATATTATCTCCGGAAGGAAAATGCTGTACAAAATCCTTGCATTTAGACAGCACGCTTTCGGCATTATCACGGGAACTTAATCCTGTAGAAGAATCTGTGAACTCTGTCGAGTAAAAATCAAGAGAAAAATTATCAAAAGTCTCATTCGATGAGTACCGTGTTATGTTGGATTCGCGGTAAAGCAGATCGATGGATGCCTGTATGAAACAGGAACATTTCTCATTACCGATATATCCTGTGTCTTTACATTTAGGACATACGTAATGCGGAGTAAGGTAATCTTTAGGAAAACCGGCCTGTACGAGAAGTCCGGACATCTGAGATTGTATCTGCGCAATGCGGCTGTTAAGCCCGGATAAAGTATTCTCTCCGCGCAGCGCAGCCTTTGCTGCATCAACGGAAAGCGAAGAAATCCTGTCCGATAAAGTCTTGTATTGCGGTACAGCCATATAAACCTCGGCAGTACGGGCGTCGAGCTCATGTATGGTATTCATCTGCTTTGCGTTATATTCACGCATGATTTCGTTGTACTGTGAATTATTAAGTACCACAACCGGTTCCTCCGTCTATTTATCATTATTGAGAAGCTTCTTCTCAAGTTCTTCAAAATTATATGTACGTTGTGAAAAATTATTAAATTTGTTGGTTTTCGCCGGTGCCGGAGCCTTGGCCGTAACCGGAACGGTTATCTTGGCACGGAAACCCGCATCGAGAACCTTGAGGTCGGAGAGCGTGTGCACCCCGGCTGTTTTCCATTTACGGAGGATTCCGTCTGCATAACTGAAATTAGGCTTTCCCATGCTAAGAACAGTACGGCGGCAAGCCTCGGTGATCATTTCCTTGTCAAAACCGTAATCATCATACCAGCGGTTGATAAAATCAAGCTCGGCCGGTGTAAGGTTCCTGTCGGAAAGTCCGAACGCTTTCATAACCGGAAGGGTGCGTCTGCTGTATAAAGTGGAAGCATCCTTAGCGGCATCCACTGTGGAAATGCCCTGCTCGGTCCAGTTAATTGCAACTTTCTCCATATAACGCAGGCTGGTATGCTGGTTACTGACACAGTATTCAACAAGATACTCAATCAGTTCGCCGGACATTCCGAGCGTCTCACGTATGTAAAGGATCGTGCGTACATCTGTAGGACTTAACGGAGCACCGATATATTTCTCGACAATATACAGAAGCTGTTTGATGTCCTCACGTTCACGGAGTTCGTCAAACTCAGCACGCGAAAAAGAAGATGCAGAGTCCGAAGGCACCTTATTATCGCTGACGGAAACAGCTGATTCATGCGTAGCAGCTGTTTCGAAAGCGGTAAGGTCATTAATTATCACAGAAACCGGTACGCCGGTTCCGTCAAAATCAACATTAAGAACATCATGCTCCGACCAATAACGCAGTGCGCGTATGATATCATTCTCTGTATGATTAAGACTGTCTGCGATTTCGCATAAAGAAAGTTCGCCCGGCACATCATTCATATGTCGTAAAAGATACAGATAAACTTTTACAAATTCACCGTTGGCATCCTTCATATACCTGTCCACAAAAATATTGGAAATGATGGTCTCTTTTGCGGTAACCGCGGAACAAATATTAACCTTATTCATAGCATGCATGTCCTCCGAAAATACGCTGTTATTGAGTATATCACAGCATATTTTAAAAGTCTAATAATTCTTAAGGAGTTCTTCTCCGACATCCACGATGTTGCCGGCGCCCATTGTAATTACAAGGTCACCCGGTCTGCAGGTGTCGACAATATGCTGTTCTATTTTGTGAAAATCAGGCTCATATAAACAAGGCGTTCCGGTCTTGTCGATTAAAGCCTTTATATCGGCTGATGATATGCCGAGAGTGTTTTTCTCGCGCGCCGCATAAATATCGGCAAGGATTACCTCATCAGCTCCGTGTGCAAGCACATCTGCAAAGTCATTTAAAAATGCCTTGGTCCTGGTGTAAGTATGCGGCTGGAAAATAACCACGATACGGTTATGCGGATAGTTGGCAGCCGATGCCAGTGTCGCCGCAATCTCAGCAGGATGATGTGCATAATCATCTATAATGGTAAATCCGTTAAGCTCTCCCTTCTTCTGGAAACGACGGTCCGTTCCGTGAAAAGCAAGAAGAGACTTGGTGTATACGTCAGGTCCGATACCGAGGTGGACAGCAACTGCAATGGCTGCAAGGCTGTTGTATACATTATGGATACCCGGAACACCGAGCGTGATACGTCCGCATTCCTTTGAATGATGTATAAGAGTGTAACTGCAGCATCCCGTATCGTTAAATGTAATATCTGCGGCCGTGTAATCACAGGAAGATGTACTTCCCACAGTAACTACAGGACACTTGGTATCTTCTGTTATATATGAATAATTATCAATATCGCCGTTGATCACAAGCAGTCCGTCCGCAGGAAGAAGCGCAGCATATCTGCGGAACGAGTGGCGTATATCATCGATATCCTTGAAGAAATCGAGGTGGTCCTCCTGCACGTTCAGTATGACACCGATTGTTGGGCAGAAAGAGAGAAAACTGTTGGTGTATTCACATGCCTCTGTAATAAAATTGGAAGAATGCCCTACCCTTAAATTACCTCCGATGGAATGAAGCATACCGCCGACCGATACGGTAGGATCGAGCCCGGCTGCAAGAAGTATCTCGGTAAGCATGGAAGTCGTTGTCGTCTTACCATGTGTTCCGGAAACTCCGATAGCTACCTTATAGTTAGACATAATCTCGCCGAGAAGTTCGGCTCTTGTAAGAACGGGAATGCCCTTTGCGGTAATTGCCGCAAATTCCGGGTTATCCGGGTGGATTGCCGCAGTATAAACCGCTACATCTATATCATCTGTAATATTGTCAGCAGTCTGGCCTATATGTACCGGAACACCCTGGCTTATAAGGCGGTCTGTCAGCTCGGACTGTTTCATATCCGAACCTGAAATTCTGAATCCCTTGGAAAGGAGTATGTCGGCGAGTCCGCTCATACTGATTCCGCCTATGCCCATAAAATATACATGAACCGGCTTATTAAAATCTATATGATACATAATATCTCCAATCTTCAATCTGATTAGCTTATTTAAGTTATATTGTATACCATTTATAATATAAATGTAAAGTACATAAAAAAAGTTCCGGATACATAATAAGACAACCTATATTGTAAAATTTACACAAAAATTGTTTCCGGAACTGTTTTTTTTTAGTGAATTTACGATTTTTACTTTTAATTGCGTGAATGTTATGGTACAATAATATCACTACGAATGCAGACTAGTAAATATGCAGACTAGAGGTGATTTATATGGTAAAGAAAGAAATGATAGCCATGTTGTTGGCTGGCGGACAGGGCAGCCGTCTGGGTGTACTTACATCTAAAGTTGCCAAGCCGGCAGTTGCATTCGGCGGCAAATACAGAATAATTGATTTCCCGCTCAGCAACTGCATCAATTCAGGTATTGATACAGTGGGTGTACTCACACAGTATCAGCCTTTGAGACTTAATACTCATATCGGAATCGGTATTCCGTGGGATCTTGACCGTAATGTGGGCGGTGTTACGATCCTTCCTCCGTATGAGAAGAGTACCAGCAGTGAGTGGTACACAGGTACTGCTAATGCTATTTATCAGAACCTGGATTATATGGAATTATATAATCCGGATTATGTACTTATTTTATCAGGCGACCATATTTATAAGATGGATTACGAGATTATGCTTGACTACCATAAGGCAAGCAATGCGGATGTCACGATTGCAGCAATGCCGGTTCCTATGGAAGAGGCCAGCAGATTCGGTATACTGATAACAGATGAAGATAACAGAATAACAGAATTTGAGGAGAAACCGGCTAATCCTAGAAGTAATCTTGCTTCGATGGGAATTTATATTTTCAGCTGGAAAGTCCTTAAGGAAGCACTCGTAAAAATGAAGGATCAGAAGGGCTGCGATTTCGGTAAGCATATCATACCTTACTGTTTCGAGAATAATAAGAGACTCTTCGCTTACGAGTACAATGGATACTGGAAAGATGTAGGAACACTCAGCTCATACTGGGAAGCTAATATGGAACTTATTGACATCATTCCTGAATTTAATCTTTATGAAGAATTATGGAAAATTTACACTAAGGCAGATGCGATTCCGCCACAGTACATATCGGCAGATGCCCATATTGAACGAAGCATAATAGGTGAGAGCACGGAGGTCTACGGAACTGTCAAGAATTCCGTAATCGGATCCGGCGTTATCATAGAAGAGGGTGCTGAAGTAGTTGACTCAATCATTATGCAGAATACCGTAGTAGGCAGAAACGCCAGAATTCAGAAGGCGATTATCGCTGACAACGTTGAAATCGGTGAGAATGTCGAGATCGGTGTGGGCGAGGAGGCACCAAGTAAGCTTGATGCCAAGATTTATGCCTCTGATCTGGTTACAATCGGCGAGAACTCATATATTCCTGCAGACGTTAAGATTGGTAAGAACACAGCTGTTTCAGGCGTTACCGAGAGTTCGGATTATCCGGACGGATTACTTGAGTCAGGTGGATATATCATTAAGGCAGGTGAAGACAGATGAGAGCAGTTGGTGTAATTTTAGCAGGCGGAAATAACAAATTAATGCGCGAGTTATCCAATAAGAGGGCAATCGCGGCAATGCCTATAGCGGGCAGTTACAGATCTATAGATTTTGCACTGAGTAATATGTCAAATTCGCATATCGGTAAGGTGGCGGTTATCACACAGTATAATGCAAGATCGCTTAATGAACATCTGAGTTCATCCAAATGGTGGGATTTTGGCAGAAAGCAGGGTGGTTTGTTCGTATTCAACCCTACGATTACCAATGAACATAGTGTATGGTACAGAGGAACAGCCGATGCGCTTTATCAGAACATTGATTTCTTAAGAAACAGCCATGAACCGTATGTTGTAATCGCATCGGGGGATGGTGTGTATAAGCTTGACTACAATAAGGTGTTGGAGTATCATATTGAGAAGAAGGCTGATATCACAGTTGTTGTCAAGGACATTGATTCGGCTGAGGATGCCAGAAGGTTTGGCGTTGTCAGACTTGCCGAGGACAACAGGATAACCGATTTTGAAGAGAAGCCGGTTGAGACGGACATTACAACCGTATCGACAGGAATTTATGTAATAAGAAGACGTCTTCTTATTGAACTTCTCCAGAAAGCGGATGAAGAAGACAGATACGATTTTGTTAAGGATATTCTCATCAGATATAAGAATATCAAGAGAATATACGGATATAAGCTTGATACATATTGGAGTAATATCTCTACGGCGGAAGCATATTTTAAGACTAATATGGACTTCCTTAAGAAGGATGTAAGAGATTTCTTCTTTAAGCAGTATTCCGACATTTATTCCAAGGTTGATGACCTGGCACCTGCCAAATATAACCCGGGATCAAGCGTTAAGAACAGTCTTATTGCCAGCGGATGCATTATCAACGGTAATGTTGAGGATTCGGTAATCTTTAAGAAGGTTTACATCGGCAATAATTGTACAATCAAGAATTGTATCGTGCTCAATGATGTTCACATCGGTGATAACAGTTACTTTGAAAACTGCATCATAGAGAGCAGGGACACTATTAAACCGAATACAACTTATGTGGGCAAGGATGGAGAGATTAAGATCGTTATTGAGAAGAACGAGAGATACTCTATCTGAGATAAGTTCTGATTCACACATTTACAGATTTTAAGGATATTACAGAGAAAGGACAAAATTATGCAGATAACAGATGTCAGAATTCGTAAGGTGGAGAAAGAGGGTAAAATGAAAGCAGTAGCATCAATCACCATTGATAATGAATTCGTAGTTCATGATATCAAGATAATCGACGGCGATAAGGGACTCTTTATTGCTATGCCGAGTAAGAAGACACTCGACGGTGAATATAGAGACATCGCACATCCTATTAATTCCGAGACAAGGGATCGCATTCAGCGAAGTGTGATCCAGGCATATGAAGCCACAGAGGAATAACAGGAACTAAAGTTAAACAAGTAAGCGCCATACAGCATGGAACTGTGTGGCGCTTTTTTTCTAATCCAATATATTCTCACCCATATCACACAGAAGTTCATTGAGTTCCATAACGGTGAGCTGTTTGTTCAATGCGAAAATAATAATGCTGTCACGACGGCTTTTGGAATACAGTCTTCCATATCCGGCGGCCGCAAGCGCACGGTCGGTGCGGGCGGAATCAAGCTTAATTGCCGTACATATCGCAATTACCTTATCACGGGATGGCTTGCGCGTTCCGTTAAGGATCTGGTAACCGTAATTCCGTTGGATGAGGGATTCCCTTATAACATCGGCTGTCTGAAGATTGTTATCATTGATTATATCGTTAATATATCCGGCAAAATCAGGAACATCGTCTTTGGAAAGTGTGTCCGTATAATTGCCAAGATCCGTTTTGTTTGTAATACCGGAGAGTATTTTCATTAATTCGTCGGTTGTTTTCTGGTTCATATGTAATCCTTTATGTGTTATAATGTAAAAATAATACAATTTTAATTATCTAAAAGCAAGGGGCAAAGATGAAACTGTCGGACGAATACAGACTGTCACAATACAAGGACCTTGATATACTTGCGGGAAACGCAAGTGTTCATCTGGTGAGAAATGAAGCAACGGGCATGATCTGTGTGCAAAAACGTACTGCAATCGACCGGATTGCGGTGTATGAATATCTAAGGTCAATGTCCGTTCCGGGAATACCGCATATATATGAATGCATAGAAGACGGGGACAGCCTTGTTATCGTGGAGGAATACATAAATGGCCGGACGATAGAAGAGATAGTGGCTGCGGATGGCCTTTTTACGCCGGAACGTGCGCTTGAGATCATTGCAGAACTTTGCGATATATTGAAACCGCTTCATGAGTCACAGGATCCTCTTATCTGCAGGGACCTGAAAGCGGCGAATATAATGATTGAGGAATCCAAAAGAGTGGTAATTGTTGATTTTGACATAGCGAGGATTTACAGACCGGGACTTAATAAAGACACAACACTTCTTGGAACCGAAGGATATGCAGCGCCGGAACAGTTTGGCTTCGGCCAGACGGACTGGCGGACGGATATTTATGCATTGGGAGTGCTGCTCAATTATATGATAACAGGAAAGATGCCCGCGGATGGGATGCCGTCAGGCAGAGTGGGAGATATAATAAGCAGATGTACCAGGATTAAGCCGGATGAACGTTATGCTAATGTTTCGGAGCTTAAGGCGCAGATTACCCGGCAGGATATTGTTCATCCCGAATGCAGAAGAAAATTCCTGCCGCCGGGCTTTAGAACCCTGAAACCGTGGAAAATGATAATAGCGCTGTTGGGATACGCGGGAATAACGGCAGTATGCTGCGCTGTAGTATATAACACTCCAGACGGACCGGCACCAATGCGCGAACAGATAACCGGCCGCATCACGTTGTGGATATCACAGATGGTTATGATATTTATTGTTTGTAATTATTGCGGTATCAGGGACAGGATGCCGATTGTGAAAAGCAGGTATCTTTTTGTCAGGATTGCAGGATATATTATACTTGAATTTCTGCTTATTCTGGCTGCAGCGGCGGTATCGTCTTTTATAGATATATTTATCTGATAAAATGTATGCAGGCTGCATACCAAATACCGGTTCCGGACGTGTATTATGTAATCAAAACATAACACGGAGGAAAAGGATATGGAACAGGAAGTTAAGAAGGAAACCAAAATCTGCAAATACTGCAAAACGGAGATCCCGAAGAATGCAAAGGTATGTCCGGTATGCCGTAAGAAACAGAAGCATATAGGCGGGTTTATTGCACTTGGTATCGTCGCACTTATTGTTGTGATTATTATAGCAGCCAATGCGGGAAGCGATTCCAAACCAAAGAAAGTGGGCGATGACAAAAGCGCTTCGGCCGGCAACAGTGACAGTGAAGAGAAAGATGTTTTCACTAAGGGCGAGATAGCAGAAATGAACGGAGTGCAGGTGACGCTTAAGGATTATGAGGAAAGCAAAGGCACTGAATTTCTGACACCTGATGACGGAAATGTGTTTGTCATCGTGACATTTGAAATCGCCAATAATTCGGATTCTGAAATTTCGGTGAGCAGCATTGCTAGTTTCGAGGCGTATGTTGATGATTATTCGGTGAGTACATCAATATCAGCCGAGTCAGTCAAAGACGGTGTCAGCATCCTTGACGGAACAGTGGCGGCAGGCAAGAAAATGAGTGGTATAATCGGATACGAGGTTCCGAAAGACTGGAAAAACATGGAAATAAGTTTTACAGATAATGTATGGAGCGACTCGGCATTTAAGTTTGAAATAAACAAGTAAATCCGTAAGTATATTTTATATAGAGAGACTGTGTCGGAATGATGCAGTCTCTTTTGATGTACATATTTCTTGCGGACCCCCGGAATGTGTAGTATAATTATAACACCTGGGGAGGGAAAGAGGAAACTATGAGAAAATGGTTTAGAAGTGCCCTGGCAGTTCTTCTTGCAGGAGTAATGATGATTCCTTCAGGAGTCGTAGTACTTGCCGGGAATACGGACAGTGGTATTACAGATGATACCATATATAATGCTTATGAGACACCGGAATATCCGCGTACAGCTTTTATTGCGGATGACAGACCGGTAGACAGGATTTATGATGTCGCAGATGATAATAATATCGTGCAGGCAGCGGCACTTGAAAGTGCCTATATTCCGTCAGGGATTCTTACGGATTCATATCCGTCAATAAGGAATCAGAGCCCTTACGGTACATGCTGGGGATTTGCACCGACATCGCTTGCGGAACTCAGTGTATTGAATAACGATGGTACGCTTCTTGATCTGAGTGAACTTCATTCGGTTTATTTTGCGTATCATTACACATCCGCGGATGGTAAAGACGGTGTGAAATATCTGCCGACAGCCGGCTATAATTACCTTTCCATGGGTGGCGATTCGTCATTCATATATCATGCATATGCCAACTGGGTAGGCGTGGCAGATGAGAAGACTGCTCCTTACAGTGGGGCAGCGGCTACACTTGAAAGCGGTTTATCGAATGATATAGCGATGAACGACAGCGCACATCTTAGGAATTTCTATATAGTAAATAAAGCTGACAGAAAATACATTAAGCAGCTTATTAAAGAATACGGCGGTGTTGGAATGTCATATTATGATGATAATCAGTATTATGATTATTCGACCAATTCCTACTATTCAACAGTATCTGATAATACTAACCATGCAATAAGTGTTGTCGGATGGGATGATGATAAGGTAACTAATTCTTCCAACAAGGGAGCCTGGCTTGTAAGGAACAGCTGGGGAAGTGACGAATACAGTCATTTCGGCTATTTCTGGATGTCATATGACGAGCCGTCTATTTATGACAGGGTATATGCACTTGATTGTGTAAGTGATACCGGCAGCAGTGATGATGATTTTTATGATCATAATTATCAATATGATCTATCGGCATATTCTCAATATGGCTGGATCGGAAACGGAACATCTTCCACAATTGCCAATATATTTACGGCAACGGGAACACAATTGCTTAAGGCAGTAGGTGTGGAGACACAGAATCCGAATATTAATTATACCGTTAACATATATACAGACATTGCGAATTCATCCAATCCGGAAAGCGGAACACTTGTAAGAACACAGACAGGAAGCTTCACATATCAGGGATTCCATACAATTAAGATGGATAATCCTTTAACGCTGACCAAGGGAGAAACATTTTCCGTAGTCATTAAACTGGAGTCCATGGATGGCAAATCAGGCGCATACTATGTAATGGAAAGCAAGTATAATCTTGGTAATGCGGCATCATGGTATTGCGGCGGAGAGAAGGGACAGAGCTTCTATTATAATTATGGATGGCGTGACATGGTCGAGAGCATGGGAGGCAATGTTCGAATCAAGGCATATACGGATGATGTGCAGATACAGAAGCCATCCGCACCGTCCGGACTGTCAGTATCAAATACAATAGCATCACTCACGCTCAAATGGAACGCTGTAAAAGGCGCAACGGGATATGAGATATACAGAGCGGGAACAGATGGAAAGTACAGTAAAATAACGACAGTTACATCAACAAGCTATGTTGATACCAATGTCAAAAATAATACACAATATTCATACAAAATAAAAGCATACAATGCAGCAGGCGCGAGTGCTTTTTCAACAGCTGCGTCACTTAAGAAGACCCAGATATCCGTAAGTAATCTTAATGCAGATGCCAACGGCAGTAAAGTACAGTTAAGCTGGACCGGAGTAGTAACCGGAGCAGAAGGATATGTGATCTACAGAAGAACAGAAGGCGGAAGCTATACTGAGATAGGCAGAACATCCGGAAAAACATATTCCGATACGATAAGCGCAGGAATAAAGTATTATTATACTGTGGCAGTTTATTCGGGAAGCAGGACGGAAGATAAGTGTCCGGAAGTCGGAGTAATGTATCTTGCCACACCGTCCGGACTGTCAGTATCAAATACAATAGCATCACTCACGCTCAAATGGAACGCTGTAAAAGGCGCAACGGGATATGAGATATACAGAGCGGGAACAGATGGAAAGTACAGTAAAATAACAACAGTCACATCAACAAGCTATGTTGATACCAGTGTCAAAAATAACACACAATATTCATACAGGATAAAAGCATACAATACAGCATGCACGAGTGCATTTTCAACAGCTGCGTCACTTAAGAAGACTCAGATATCCGTAAGTAATCTTAAGGCAGATGCCAACGGCAGTAAAGTACAGTTGAGCTGGACCGGAGTAGTAACCGGAGCAGAAGGATATGTGATCTACAGAAGAACAGAAGGCGGAAGCTATGCTGAGATAGGCAGAACATCCGGAAACACATATTCCGATACGATAAGCGCAGGAATAAAGTATTATTATGCTGTGGCAGTTTATTCGGGAAGCAGAACAGAAGATAAATGTCCGGAAGTCGGAGTGATGTATCTTGCTGCACCATCCGCACCGTCCGGGCTGGCAGTATCAAATACAATAGCATCACTCACGCTCAAATGGAACGCTGTAAAAGGCGCAACGGGATATGAGATATACAGAGCGGGAACAGATGGAAAGTACAGTAAAATAAAGACAGTTACATCAACAAGCTATGTTGATACCAGTGTCAAAAATAATACACAATATTCATACAAGATAAAAGCATACAATGCAGCAGGCGCGAGTGCTTTTTCAACAGTTGCGTCACTTAAGAAGACCCAGATATCCGTAAGTAAACTTAAGGCAGATGCCAACGGCAGTACAGTACAGTTAAGCTGGACCGGAGGAGTAACCGGAGCAGAAGGATATGTGATCTACAGAAGAACAGAAGACGGAAGCTATGCTGAGATAGGCAGAACGGCCGGAAACACATATTCCGATACGATAAGCGCAGGAATAAAGTATTATTATGCTGTGGCAGTTTATTCGGGAAGCAGAACGGAAGATAAATGTCCGGAAGTCGGAGTGATGTATCTTGCAGAGCCGGCAGTAACCGGAGCATCCAACATAACCTCCGGAGTGCAGGTTAAATGGAGTAAGGTAACCGGAGCAACCGGATACATAGTATACCATAAGGGAGCAGGCAAAGGCTGGGCGCGAATTGCGGATATTAAGGATGGCTCAACAGTAAATTATACAGATACGACAGCGGAAAGCGGAACGACATATACATATACTGTCAGAGCATATAACAAGGACACGATGAGTGACTGGAACAGCACAAAGTCGCTTATGAGAATCTCAGATACCACATTAACCGGAGCATCCAACATAACCTCCGGAGTGCAGGTTAAATGGAGTCAGGTAACCGGAGCCACAGGCTATATAGTATACCGCAAGGGAGCAGGCAAAGGCTGGGCGCGCATCGCAGACATCAAGAACGGTTCAACCGTAAGTTATACAGATACGACAGCGGCAAGCGGAACAACATACACATATACAGTCAGAGCATACAACGGAAGCACGATGGGCGACTGGCACAGCACGAAATCGGTCAAGAGACTGTCAGATCCTAAACTCACATCGGCATCTAAAGTAAGCGGAGGAATCAATGTCAGATGGACTGGAGTAACCGGAGCTACAGGATACATTGTATACCGCAAGAGCGGATCCGGAAGCTGGGGAAGAATCGCAGATATCAAGAGTGGTTCAACCGTAAGTTATACGGACAGGACCGCTAAAGCAGGAACTACATATACATATACAGTGAGAGCATACAGTGGCAGTACGATGGGCGACTGGAGTTCGGTGAAAGTAATAACAAGATAAATTGACTTAATCGGCGGGATGCGCAGGCATCCCGCTGTTTTTATACCGTAATGACTTCCGGGTGCGAACTGCCGTCCTTGGACAGGCTGCGGAATTCTCCGGGGGTCATGTGCATGTGTTCTTTAAAAACCTTATTGTAATAACTGATATTATCATAACCTGAATCAAGTGCAATACGGCTTATCGGCAAATCGGTTTTCTCAAGCATTTCTATGGAACGGCTTATACGGTAGAAATTCAGATAACTGATTACCGACATACGGGTCATCGATTTGAAAAAACGACATAACTGTCCCTCACTTATATGAAAGACATCAGCCATCTGCTCAATGGTGATGTTTTCGCGGTAGTTCATCTGAAGCCATGACAGCATTGATTTGATACGCACCATGCGGTGGTCGGATGAAGTGTCTGCCTGTGAAACTGCGTGCTCGGCATGTTCAAACATCATATACCACACAGCGCAGATATCAGATTTTATAAGAAGCTCAAAGCCGGGACGGTGTTCCTCATATAAAAGTCGTATTTCCGTCAGCCTGTCGGCGATGTCCTTATGCCATGCTTCCGAGCCGTCCAACAGTTCGGGAAAAATAATTTCCCCACCAGCTACCGGTGTAACATATTTACGGTGGATGTCATCAGCGGGATACCCACCGAACAGGTCAGGAAGAAAGTCAACCGCATAGAAATCAACCGCCGTTCCACCCTCGGCACTCATAAAATGCAATACATCAGGTCTTATAAAAAGAATGTCGCCTTCACGGACTTTTATGGAGCGTTCATTGATGCCAAAATCCGCCTCTCCACTTGTGACGACCAGAAATTCAAATTCACTGTGCCAGTGCCAGCCGACACGCTCGGAAATACCGGGATTGGTAATTATATCGTGAACCTTAAGTGGAAACAGTACATTTCCGTGGGGCTCTTTTTCTTTGAGAAGAGAATCGTGCAAGTTCATGCTTCCTCCTACATATAATATCAAAATAGTGTTAGTAATAGGCAAAAAAGATATAGAATTATAACTATAAAGTCATTATAATGTCACTATATAAAGATATCAAGCAGATATTGCGGAAAGGGACAGGTTATGATTTTTAAACAGGAGAAAAACGTATTATTTTTTACTCACCAGACGGAGAAAATCCGTATTGAAGCATGGGGAAAGGATTCACTTCGTGTACGCAGCACCAAAAATGCCGCATTTACCGGAAATGACTGGGCGCTTACCGAGGAGAAGGAGGATTGTTCGGATGCGGTTAAGATTACAATCGACGGCAGAACAGCGAGCATCACAAACGGCCGCATAAGAGCGGATGTGAATGAGGTTGGCATTCTTTCTTTTTACAGAGATGGCAAACTTATCCTCAGGGAATATTACAGAAGTTATTACGGTACCATCAGCAATGAGAGCAGATGCCTCAAACTGATTGCCCGCAATTACAAGCCGATAATCGGCGGAGATTATTCGCTTACGATGAGATTTGAGAGCAACGACGGCGAGAAACTTTACGGAATGGGCCAGTATCAGCAGCCGTACCTTGAACTCAAGGGATGTGTGCTTGAACTTGCACAGAGAAATTCACAGATTTCCATTCCTTTTACCGTGTCAAGTCTCGGTTATGGTTTCCTCTGGAACAATCCGGGTGTCGGAAGTGCTTCTTTCGGTAAAAATTATACCGAGTGGGTTGCACAGGCTTCCAAGGAAATCGATTACTGGATTACAGTAGCAGACGCACCGCGCGGAATCATTGAGAATTATACGGCAGTTACGGGACGCGCGCCTATAATGCGAAACGACGTTCTCGGTCTCTGGCAGTGCAAACTCCGTTACAGAACCCAGGACGAGGTTCTTTCGGTTGCCCGCAAATACAAGGAACTCGGAATACCGCTTGACGTAATCGTCATCGACTTTTTCCATTGGACAAGACAGGGCGACTGGCATTTCGACCCTGAGTACTGGCCGGATCCAAAGGCTATGGTTGATGAACTTCATTCAATGGGAACAAAGGTTGTCGTATCCGTATGGCCTTCGGTTGACCGCAAGAGTGAGAATTTTGAGGAAATGTACGAGCGCGGACTTCTTATGACAACCGAGCGCGGAACAATCGAGACATATGATTTTCAGGGCGACTGCCTCATAATCGATGTGACCAATCCTGAAGCCAGAGAATTTATCTGGGAAAAATGCAAGAAAAACTACTACGACTACGGTATCGACATGTTCTGGCTTGACAACGCTGAGCCTGATCTTGCCGTATACGATTATGATAATTACAGATACCACATGGGAACAGCTCTTGAGGTCGCCAACATTTATCCAAAGCTTTATGCCAAAGCATTTACGGACGGCATAGCCGCAGAGGGCAATGCTGACAACATGCTCCACCTCGTAAGATGCGGCTGGGTCGGTTCCCAGAAATATTCAACGCTCATCTGGTCCGGTGATGTTCCGAGCACATTTGAATCACTGCAGGATCAGCTCGCAGCAGGCCTCAACATGGGTCTTGCCGGAATTCCTTGGTGGACAACCGATATCGGTGGTTTCATGACAGATGATGTCGCCGACCCGATATTCAGGGAGCTTCTTATAAGATGGTATGAATTTGCGGTATTCACCCCAATACTCCGCATGCATGGAGACCGTGGACCACACAACATTCCGCCGCTTTCAGATAAGGATTTTGGCGGTGGCTATCTCTACACAGGCCAGCCAAACGAACTTTGGAGTTATGGCGAGGACAACATGAAAATCATGCTTGATTACCTCAAACTCAGGTGGTCCCTCAAGCCTTATATCGAGAAACTCATGAAGGAAGCTCATGAGGACGGCTCACCGCTCATGCGTACAATGTTCTATGAGTTCCCTGACGATGCTAAGTGCTGGGAAGTTACCGACCAGTACATGTTCGGTGACAAATACCTTGTAGCTCCGATTCTCGAAGCCGGAATGAACGAGCGAAAAGTATATCTTCCGGCCGGCAAGTGGGAGAACATCCACGACCACAGAATCTACGAAGGTTCTGACACGATAACCTGCGACGCACCACTCGACATTATACCGGTGTTTGAACGGAAATAGGAAAGCCGCCGGAATCCGCCGGCCATAACCCTTCCGTCGGAATCCGCCGGCCATAACACTTCCGTCGGATGCCGCCGGTCAGAACCCTTCCGTCGGCACACTCTCGTTTGGTTGCAGGCGCAGCGGATGCTAAAATCCGCCTTTGGCGGATTAAGCACCGGCGTCTGCAAACAGCCGCGGAAGTGTTCAGTCCGGCGTTGTATATACGCGCGAGGGTAGTTCGGGATTATGTGAGGGATAGTGCCGCGCGAAGTATAAGATACAGTTTCTCTTGAGATGCAGTTATATTCCGGTTGAAGATACATAAGCAACCCGCGGAGAAATCCATAAACAGTCGTAAGGGCATCTCCGCGTGAATTATATGACATATTTCTGACCGTAGAACCGGCTGCACCCGGGCAATGAGTACATAAACACCCCGACATAAATGCCGGGGTGTAAATGCGTGCCGTCAGAGGGGTTATGCCGGGGTGTAAATGCGTGCCGCCAGGGGGCTTATGCCGGGGTGCACTTTACTATTTTTACCCCAAGTCCTTCAATTACCATATCCCCATTAATTTCTTCATTCGATATCAAATCATGTCCGTTTACACCGTTCACGGTAACTGCGGATTCGTTGTAATTCAGGTAAAAGGCAAAGCGTGTACCTTCATATTCTCTCTCATGATATTCAATGCCGCCCGGAAGCCTGTTATAGCTGATTCCGGCTTCGGTAAGAAGGAGTTCCATGATCCGGCCGAAAGATGCGTCGTCAGTGCGTGCACCGATGTAGCAAGCCCTGCCGCGGCCGTATTTGTTGAGCGTGACGGCAGGTGTGCCGGCGTAGAAATCATCGGTGTAACGTCCGAGGATTTCGAGTCCGGCAGAGTCTGTGAGGTCAGTGCGCAGGATTTCAGCGTAATCACGGACAACGGCGCCGCCTGCGATGTTGATATGATTGCAGTCTGACGGGTAAAGCGTGTCGATTTCTTCTGCGACAATGCCGAAGACCTCTTTAAGAACGGAACCCGGGAAACCGCCGAGATAACATAAAGTATTGTCATCCACATAGCCGGTAAGGTAAGTTGCGGCAAGGGTGTTGCCGGACTGTACGAAATCGGCAAGCCTGCGGGCATTTTTTTCATCTATCATATATAACATCGGAGCGACGATAAGGCTGTAGCCGGTGAAATTATCGTCCGGAGAAATTACATCAACATCAATGCCGAGAGCCAGAAGTGCACGGTAAGCGCGGAAGACGGTTTCTGGGTATTTTTTGGTGGACTGCGCAAGCCCCATCATGTTGTTGACGGCCCACCAGCAGTTCCAGTCAAAAATAACGGCAGCACGGGATTTGATAACAGAGCCGCGGAGTTCACCGAGCGAACCAAGAAGAGCACCAAGCTCTGCAACATCCTTGAAAATGCGTGTGTCAGAACGGCCCAGGTGGTCGATGACGGCACCGTGGTACTGCTCATAGGAACCGCGGCCTTTGCGCCACTGGAAATATTGTACGGTGTCGGAACCGCAGGCAACGGCCTGCATGGAAAAAAGCCTGTGTATGCCGGGACGCTTTAATTTGTTATAATTGTGCCAGTTTACAAGTCCAGGAGCACTCTCCATAAGCATGAACGGACTGCCTTTTTTCATGGAACGCATGATGGCATGCTCGAATGAATTTTCCGTCATGGTATCGGCGAGACTCTCGTAATCATTGTGCAGGAAAGGATAGGAATCCCAGCTTATAACGTCCAGTTCACGCGCCATAACGCGGTAATCAAGCCCCTCATACGTTTGCATGAAATTAGTGGTAACCGGAATCTGCGGGGTGGCAGTCTTCAGAAGCGCAATTTCGGACTTCATAAAGTCAGTTGTATTCCATGTGGTAAAACGCTTCCATTCAAGGTTGAGCCCCATGATGCTGTATTCACCGCCCTCGAAAGGAGGTTCAATCTGGTCAAAACTGTTATAACGGTGGCTCCAGAAAGTGGTCCACCAGGCAGAATTGAGTTTCTCTATGTCGTTGTCAAATTTGTCGGCGAGATAGGACTGAAAACGCTTAACGCAGAGAGGACAGTAGCACTCGCCGCCGAATTCGTTGGAAATATGCCACATGATAAGCCCCGGATGTGCTGAGGCTGCTTTGATTAACTCAGTGTCAATCGTGCGCACCTTTTCACGGAAAATCGGCGAACTCATGCAGTGATTATGGCGCACGCCGTGATGAGCGCGCATGCCACGGGAGTCAACACGCATGGCTTCGGGATATTTCATGTCAAGCCATGCAGGCCTTGCTCCGGATGGGGTTGCAAGAATCGTGTAAATGCCGTTGGCATAAAGTTTATCCATAATGTCGGTAAGCCATTTGAAGTGAAATTCACCCTCGCGCGGCTCATATACCGACCATGAGAAAACGCCGAGCGTGGCGCAGTTCATGCCGGCCTTTTTCATAAGGCGGATGTCCTCCTCAAGAATGTCGGGGCGGTCAAGCCACTGTTCAGGGTTGTAGTCGCCACCATGCATAATTCCGTCAATCTGCGGAAAAAGAATCTTTCTCTCCATAAAAAATAAAATCCTCCATACAGTAAAAATCATATGTGCGCAATCGCTTGCTCATTATTTAGAGAGTAACATATCCATAGGTAAAAATCAAACTGTAAAAGATGTGTATTTTGTAAATTGTTTATGGATTGCAGCTATGATATACTGTAAAAAGAAATACTCATTAAGGAGAATTGATCCGTGATTCGAAATATCATATTAGACATGGGGAATGTGCTTCTTGACTATAATCCGGAAGTTATACTTGAAAAGACGCTGGATAACGAAGAAGACAGGCAGATTATAAGAAAAGAACTTTTCGGCGGTCCGGAATGGGTACAGGGTGACCTCGGAATAATTAAGAATTCGGAGCGCTTTGACGGAGTAAGCCAAAGGGTACCTTCAAGACTTCATCCCGCCCTCAGAGAATGTGTTGAAAATTGGGACATATGCATGGTTCCTGTGGAAGGCGCTGTGGATTTCTGCCGGGAAATCAAGACACGCGGTTATGGCATGTATGTGCTGTCGAATGCGTGCAGTCTTTTTTATGAATATTTTCCAAAGTATTTTCCGCTTGAGTGGTTTGATGGAATCGTGGTTTCGTCCGACGAACACATTGTTAAACCGGATGCCGGAATTTACAGGATTCTGCTGGAACGGTACGGGCTTAATGCGGATGAATGTCTTTTTATAGATGACAGAGCTGACAATGTGCGAGGAGCGGTTGAATCAGGGATGAACGCATATGTTTTTAACAATGATTTTGAGACGGTGAAGAGCCGGTATGGATTATGACAGGCATGAAAATGCTTATCATAAAAAAATAAAAAGTCAGTAAATATCTATTGCGCAAGCGATTGCGCAGTGCTATAATCACGATATAAGGTACCGGTAAAAATATATATAAATTATTTGGAAGGAGATTACAGATGAAAGAGAAACTTATTGCCACATTTAAAGAGAAATTCGGCGACGGCGGAGACATCCGTTCATATTTTGCACCGGGTCGTGTTAATCTTATAGGTGAGCATACGGATTATAACGGAGGACATGTTTTTCCCTGCGCGCTCACAATCGGAACATATTTTATAGCAAGACAAAGAGAAGACAGGGTTCTGAGATTTTACTCAACTAATTTTGAAAGTCTCGGAATAATCGAGAGCAGCCTTGATAACCTGGTATGGAGCAAGGAAGCTGACTGGACAAACTATCCTATGGGCGTTATGTGGGCATTCGGTGAGAAGGGATATAAGATTACCAATGGTTTTGATATTCTGCTCTGTGGAAATATTCCGAACGGATCCGGACTTTCATCATCCGCATCCGTTGAGGTTGGAACGGGAGTACTTCTCCGTGATATGTACGGATTTGATGTGAGCATGATTGACATCGCTCTTATCGGACAGTATTCCGAGAATAATTTCAATAAAGTCAACTGTGGAATTATGGATCAGTTTGCAATCGCTATGGGTAAGAAGGATCATGCTATTTTCCTTGACACGGCGGATCTTTCGTACGAGTATGCACCGATTGTCCTTAAGGATGCCAAGATTGTCATAGCATGCAGCAATAAGAAACGTGGACTCGGCGATTCCAAATATAACGAAAGACGCGCGGAATGTGAGGAGGCACTTGCCGAATTGCAGACCGTGGTTGACATAAAAAGCCTTGGCGAGCTTGATGAGGCACAGTTTGAACAGTACAGATCAGCCATCAAGTCAGAGGTAAGACAGAGAAGAGCCAAACATGCCGTATATGAGAACCAGAGAACAATCAAAGCGGTTGCGGCACTTAAGGCAGGCGATATTGAGGAGTTCGGAAAGCTTATGATTGCATCCCACGATTCACTCAGGGATGATTACGAAGTTACAGGTAAGGAACTTGATACACTTGTTGCTTCGGCGCTTAAGCAGGACGGTGTGATTGGTTCAAGAATGACCGGTGCCGGATTTGGCGGATGCACTGTAAGCATTGTTAAAAATGATAACATCGACGCTTTCATTGAAAATGTCGGTAAGGAATATAAAGATACAATAGGATACGCAGCAGACTTTTATGTAGTAGAAGTCGGAGATGGCGCAGGTACAATATAGTTTATTTATGGAAGGAGACCGTAAAATGACAGTATTAGTTCTCGGAGGAGCCGGATATATCGGTTCACACACAGTTTATGCATTAATTGAGAAAGGTGAAGATGTTGTAATAATCGATAATCTTGAGACCGGACACATCGAAGCCGTACATCCAAAGGCACGTTTCTACAAGGGCGACATCAGGGACAGGGCATTTGTAGACAGCGTCCTTGACAAAGAAAAAATCGATGCGGTAATTCACTTTGCAGCCAACTCACTTGTAGGCGAGAGTATGACCAATCCGCTCAAGTACTATGATAATAACGTCAACGGAACCAAGGTGCTTCTTCAGTCAATGGTTGCGCACGGACTGAACAAGATCGTATTTTCATCAACAGCAGCCACATACGGCGAGCCGGAGAGAGTTCCAATCCTTGAGACAGACAGAACAGAGCCGACCAACGCATACGGCGAGACCAAGCTTTCCATGGAGAAAATGTTCAAATGGACTGACCGTGCACATGGACTCAAATACGTTTCACTCAGATATTTTAACGCCTGCGGTGCGCATATAAGCGGCCAGATAGGTGAGGCACATAAGCCGGAGACACATCTTATTCCGCTCATCCTTCAGGTTCCGCTCGGACAGAGGGAGGCAATCAATATTTTCGGTAACGATTATCCGACCAAGGACGGAACATGTATCAGAGATTATATTCATGTTACTGACCTTGCGCAGGCGCACATCCTCGCGGTTGATTACCTTATGAAGGGCAATGACAGTAATATTTTCAACCTCGGTAACGGCGTTGGATTTACCGTCAACGAAGTAATCGAGACAGCCCGTAAGGTTACGGGACATCCGATTCCTGCTGTCATGGCAGAACGTCGTGCCGGCGACCCTGCACAGCTTATCGCTTCAAGCGAGAAGGCTAAGACAATTCTCGGATGGAAGCCGGAGCATGCCGACCTTGAAGAGATAATTGCGACGGCATGGAAGTGGCACAGCACACATCCGAACGGATACGCCAAATAGGAGGATATGATGATTTATTCTGCGATTAAGAAACTTGTGACATACGGCCTTGAAACAGGCCTTGTGCCGCAGGAAGAGCAAATATACACAACCAATCTTATTCTTGACTGCCTGAAACTTGACGATTACGAGGATGACGGAGTCGAATATAAGAATGTGGAACTGGAACCGGTACTTAATGAAATTCTTGATTATGCGGTTTCCAAGGGAATTATAGAGGACAGCATAGTTTACCGTGATCTTTTTGACACGAGGGTGATGAACTGCCTTATGCCGCGTCCGAAGACAGTAATCGATACATTCAAGGCTCATTATGCCAATTCTCCGAAGGAGGCTACGGATTACTATTTTAAGTTAAGCCAGGATTCGGATTATATAAGAAGATACCGTGTATGTAAGGACATCAAATGGGTTACTCCGACAGAGTACGGTGATATCGACATCACGATTAATCTGAGCAAGCCGGAGAAAGACCCGAAGGCCATTGCTGCAGCTAAGACTGCCAGGCAGAGCGGTTATCCTAAGTGCCTTCTCTGCAAGGAAAATGAAGGTTATGCAGGCCGCGTGAATCATCCGGCCAGAGAGAATCACAGAATTATTCCGATAAAGATCAATAATAGTGACTGGGGATTCCAGTATTCACCGTATGTGTATTATAATGAACATTGCATAGTGTTCAACGGTGAGCACAGCCCGATGAAAATAGAACACAATACATTTGTAAAGCTTTTTGATTTTGTAAAGCTGTTCCCTCATTATTTTCTCGGCTCCAATGCGGATCTTCCGATTGTAGGCGGTTCAATTCTCTCACATGACCATTTCCAGGGCGGAAATTACGAATTTGCCATGGCAAAGGCACCGGTTGAGCATGAATTTACGGTTCCGGGATACGAAGATGTCAAAGCCGGTATCGTTAAATGGCCGCTTTCGGTAATCAGATTAAGAAGCACCGATACGGAGAAAATAATCAATCTTGCGGACCACATCCTTGGCAAGTGGCGCGCATATACGGACGAGGCGGCATTCATTTACGCTGAGACCGACGGCGAGCCGCACAACACGATCACGCCGATTGCCAGATTCAAGGACGGAATGTACGAACTTGATCTTGCGCTCCGCAATAACATTACGACGGAGGAATGTCCTCTCGGTGTATATCATCCGCATGCCGAGCTTCATCACATCAAGAAGGAGAACATAGGACTTATCGAGGTTATGGGTCTTGCGGTACTCCCGTCAAGACTTAAGAGCGAGATTGAGACACTTAAGGATTATATCATTAATCATAAGGACATCCGTTCCAACGAGAGCATTGAGAAACATGCCGACTGGGTCGATGAGTTCAGCAGAAATTATGATGTGATCGACGAGAGCAATGTCGATGAAATTCTCCGCAAGGAAATAGGAATAGTATTCTCCAAGGTTCTTGAATACGCAGGGGTGTTTAAGAGGGATGAAGCCGGAAGAGAAGCATTTGACAGATTTATCAAAACGTTATAATATAAATGTCAGTGGGCAGGCCATAGGCCTGCCCATAATATTTTTACCAGGAGTTTTACATGGACAGTCTTATATTCAGTCTTAATGCAACGATTCCCGTATTTCTGGTGATCGTACTCGGATATATTCTTATGAGGGTCGGATTTTTTACGGAAGGGTTCGTAAAGATAGCGGACAAATATGTGTTCAAAGTTGCACTTCCGGTGCTTTTGTTCAAGCAGATCGCGACCGCAGATATCCACTCGGATTTTGACATAAAGTTCGTTCTCTTCTGCATGATTTCAACAACACTTATGTTTGCCGGAGTGTGGCTTGGCGCGCGTCTTTTCTTAAAAGACAAATCTTCTGTCGGTGCTTTTGCACAGGCGGCAGCGCGGGGAAGCGCAGCAATACTCGGCATTGCTTTTATCGAAAATATATACGGTAGCTCCGGAATGGGGCCGCTTATGATCGTGTCGGCTGTGCCGCTTTACAACATATATTCGGTCATAATTCTTACACTTGGTGCATCAGACCGTGAGAGCGGCCGCGGTGCCATAAAGAAAACTTTGCGCGGCATCATAACGAACCCTATTATCATCGGCATTGTTCTGGGCCTTCCGTTTTCAATAGCCGGCATAACCATTCCGGCCATTCCGTTAAAAACAATGACAAGCATTGCACAGACCGCAACACCGGTTGCGCTCCTGGTTGTCGGTGCGGGCTTCAAAGGAAAGCAGGCGCTTGCGAAAATCGGTCCGACCTGTGCTGCCACATTTATCAAACTCATCGGCCTTCCGCTTATATTCCTTCCTGCGGCTCTCGCACTCGGATTCAGGAATGAAGCGCTGGTTGCCATAATCATCATGCTTGGTTCACCGACAACGGTTACCTGCTACATAATGGCGCGCAATATGAAAAACGACGAAATCTTAAGTGCAAGTGTGGTCGTGCTTGCGACGCTTATATCATCAATTACATTGACAGGCTGGATTTTCCTTATGCGTAGTCAGGGCTGGATATAATGGTTGCCTTTTTTACTTAATTGTTGTAAAATTTCAGTGATACAGATATATATTCTGACGGATGATAAGCCTTGTAGGAGGGGCGTTCCGTCATAGCAGGAGGTACAAGTTTATTATGAAGTTTTTTATTGACACAGCCAAGGTCGAGGACATTAAGAAGGCCAATGACATGGGCGTTATCTGTGGTGTAACCACGAACCCTTCACTTATCGCTAAGGAAGGCAGGGATTTCAAGGAGGTTATCGCTGAGATAGCATCCATAGTTGACGGTCCTATAAGCGGTGAAGTTAAGGCCACGACACAGGACGCAGAGGGTATGATCAAGGAAGGTCGTGAGATTGCAGCCATCCACCCTAATATGGTAGTTAAGATTCCTATGACAGTTGAGGGTCTTAAGGCGACCAAGGTTCTTGCATCAGAGGGAATCAAAGTTAACGTAACACTTATTTTCAACGCCAATCAGGCACTTCTCGCAGCAAGAGCAGGTGCTGCATATGTATCACCGTTCCTAGGCAGACTTGATGATATATCCACACCGGGCATTGATCTTATCAGGACAATTTCAGATATTTTCATGAATTACCCGGACATCACAACAGAGATAATAGCTGCAAGTATCCGTAATCCGATCCACGTTACGGACTGTGCGCTTGCAGGTGCAGATATCGCAACGATTCCTTATGCGGTTATCGAACAGATGACAAAGCATCCGCTTACAGACCAGGGAATTGAGAAATTCGTTGCAGATTATCAGAAAGTATTCGGTTAATACATAGGCAGATTACCGGGAAGCAGCTGCTTGGACGGTTTTATCTGATTTATGATAATATATGATACATGAAAGGAACATAATTATGAGTACACAGATTGACAAGATGTCAGTTAATGCAATCAGAGTTCTTGCGGCAGATGCCGTACAGAAGGCTAATTCAGGCCATCCGGGACTTCCGCTCGGATGTGCTGCTATCGGATATGAACTCTGGGGCAGACATATGAAACATAATCCGGCCAATCCTAAATGGCCTGACAGAGACCGTTTCATTCTTTCGGGAGGCCACGGCTCAACACTTCTGTATTCATTGCTTCATCTTTTTGGATACGGATTGACTAAGGAAGACCTTATGAACTTCAGACAGGACGGTTCCCTTACACCGGGACATCCTGAATACGGCCACACGGTAGGCGTGGAGGCGACTACAGGTCCGCTCGGCGCAGGAATGGGTATGGCTGTCGGTATGGCAGCAGCAGAGGCTCATCTCGCTTCGATTTTTAACAAGGAAGGATATCCGGTTGTAGACCATTACACATATGTACTCGGCGGAGATGGCTGCATGATGGAGGGTATTTCATCAGAGGCAATGTCACTTGCCGGAACAATGGGACTCGGCAAACTTATTGTAATTTATGATTCTAATGCGATTTCAATTGAAGGAAGCACTGATATTGCTTTCACGGAGAACGTACAGAAGAGATTTGAAGCATTCGGTTTCCAGACCATCACGGTTGAGGATGGCAACGATACTGATGCGATAGGCAAGGCAATCGAGGAAGCCAAGGCAGATACCACAAGACCTTCACTCATCACGGTCAGGACCCAGATCGGTTTCGGATGCCCGGCTAAGCAGGGCAAGGCAAGCGCACACGGCGAGCCTCTCGGAGCTGAGAATATAGAGGCACTCAAGGACAACCTCGGCTGGCCATCCAAGGAGCCGTTCTTCGTGCCGGATGAAGTATATGACAATTACAGCGGACTTGCCAAGGCAGGAGCTGATAAAGAGGCTGAATGGAACGCTCTTTTTGCGGATTATTGTGCTAAATTCCCTGAGATGAAGACACTCTGGGATGAATACCATGATGAAGACAGAGCAGCCAAAGTTCTTGACACCGAGGATTTCTGGGCACACGGCGATGCAGCCGAGGCTACAAGAAGCGTATCCGGTAAGGTGCTTAACAAGGCAAAGGCAGTTCTTCCTAACCTTGTGGGCGGTGCGGCAGACCTTGCACCTTCCACCAAGACATATATGAACGGTGCAGGAGATTTCTCCAAGGCAGATTATTCAGGCTGTAACTTCCATTTCGGTGTAAGAGAGCTTGCGATGGCTGCAATCGGCAACGGACTTATGCTTCACGGCGGTCTCAGGGCTTTTGTATCCACTTTCTTCGTATTCAGTGATTACACTAAGCCTATGGCAAGACTTTCAGCACTTATGAAGCTTCCGCTCACATATGTATTCACTCATGACAGCATCGGTGTCGGCGAGGACGGCCCGACACATGAGCCTATCGAGCAGCTCGCCATGTTCAGGGCAATGCCTGACTTTGCGGTATATCGTCCATGTGATGCTACAGAGACGGCAGCTGCATGGTACTATGCGCTGACCAATAAGGACACTCCTACAGCACTTGTTCTTTCAAGACAGAATCTTCCGCAGATGGCAGGTTCGTCAAAGGATGCTCTTAAGGGTGGATATGTTATAGATGATTCATCAAAGGCTGTTCCTGATGTAATCATCATGGCTTCAGGTTCAGAAGTTTCACTTGCTGTTGATGCCAAGAAGGTTCTCGCAGACGAGGGAATGGATGTAAGAGTTGTAAGTATGCCTAGTATGGACATATTCGAGCGCCAGAGCGACGAATACAAGGAATCGGTTCTTCCTAAGGCATGCCGTAAGAGAGTTGCTGTTGAAGCTCTTTCGGATTTCGGATGGGGCAGGTATGTAGGCCTTGACGGTGCATATGTAACAATGCACGGTTTCGGTGCCAGCGCACCGGCATCCAAGCTTTTCGATAAGTTCGGCTTCACGGTTGACAATGTAGTTAAGGCAGTTAAGAGCCTGTAATATATAATAGAGCGTGTGAAAAACGAAGTGAGGTAACTAAAGGCCCTTCTTTTTCACACGCTCTTGTTTTTTTGAAGATGTCGTGGTGATATGCGACATCTTCAAAAAACAATATTGTGGAATAATCTGCGTTTTCGTGTTTTGAATTGGTGGAATGGATTATCTATTATTACAATAATCACACAAAATTAATCAATTTGTCATTAAAAGTGATAATTCAACGAAAGAATTGGGAGATTGAAACAGCTAAATTCACACTTAATAATGTAAATTAATCGATTTGGTGATAAATCAGTTTGTTATTTTGGAACAAATATGCAAAAATATATGTTAAATTGCGCTGCAATTATCACTAAATTATTAGAAAATAATTAAAAAGGGAGAATATGTCAAGATATTGGCGGAATATATGAGAGAAAATTCTCACTTAATTGCGCTTAGGTTGGAAAATGGGGATATAAATATAATATACTACATTTAAAACTACCCGCGGAGATACACTTATTCCGATGTTAATGTATCCCCGCGGGAATTATTCTGCTTATCCCACCTGGCTGTTGTCAAGTATGATGGTAAACGGTCCGTCGTTTACCAGTGAAACCTTCATGTCTGCACCGAAGATACCGTGCTCAACGACAGGAGTCTGTGCGCGGCACAAATCTATAAATGCTTCATACATGCGGCAGGCTTCGTCCGGTGCCTTGGCATTGGTAAATCCGGGTCTGTTTCCGTGACGGCAGTCGGCGCATAAAGTGAACTGCGAAATGACGAGAAGTGAACCGCCGACGTCGGCAAGTGATTTGTTGGTCTTGCCGTTCTCGTCCTCAAAAATACGGAGTTTCAGCATCTTGTTGACGAATTTCGGAAGCATCTCATCTGTGTCATCGGCCTCAATACCGACAAGGACAAGCAGGCCCTTGCCAATGCTGCCCACGGTGGAACCGTCCACAGAGACGGAAGCATTTGTTACACGCTGGATTACTAATTTCATAAGTTACACCTCGAAAGCTTTCTTTATGCTGTCATAATGCAGGAAAATTCCCTGACTGCCGAGTTCTTTGATTTCATCCGGTGTGGCAAAACAAAATCCTGCAGTTTCCTCGGTCTGCAGATGAACATCTTCCTCATCAAAATCACCGGTAAATCTGTAAACATCAACAAAATAGTTGTCGCCCTCGCCCGGATTGTCCCTGCGGTATGTAAAAAGATACCCACCGCCAAAATTATTTACGTCAAGTCCTGTTTCCTCAAGAACCTCACGCCTTACCGCCTCGGCAGAACTTTCGCCGGCCATTGCGGCACCGCCCGACACCTCCCAGTGACCCGGAGCCCAGGCTTTGGTCATAACCCTTTTGGTAATGAGGAAACGTCCGTCCGTGCGCTGCATTACGCCGAGAACGGTCAGATGGTACTCGCCGTCCTTAAGATGCCAGTCGTTACGCTTCATGGTACGGCCGGTAGGTTTCTTATCGCTGTCGTATATGTCCCAGAATTCTATTTTATCGCTCATGGTCAGAGCCCTCCATTCACAAATAAATCGTGAATAATTATACAATATATGAATTGGACGGTCAAGATGAAGGGAATTATATATGATAAAATAATCCTTGACATTGTGTAAAAAATAATTTACAATTTGAACAACACAAAGGAGAGATAGACTAAGGGAATTTGACTTTATTAGGGAAAATCTAAATACATAAAGGGTTTAAATCATGCAGGGAAAGTAAATCTAAACGGAAGGGTTTTCTTGTTTAATGGGAAGGCGGCTTGTTACTAAGAGAAATTTAGCTGAGTGGGAAAAGATTCTGGATGTAGAATGGAATTATCTAAAAATCAAATCTATTAATAGTCATACACCTCTTTATGTGAATAAAGCACAAAAAAGGAGAAATTAAAATGACAAAAACAATCAAGAAAATTGCAGCAACTGTAATCGCAACCGCAATGGTAGTCGGAAACATGAATGTTGTAAAAGCAAGCACCAAGGAGGTGTTTTATTCAAACGACCTCGGGTTAGCACTTACGAATGAGGAATTTGTTAGTGCAGCTCAATATATGGATTTGGATGAGCTAGAGTTATTTAATCAGGAGGAGTATGATTATTTTATAAGTCATATCGATGAGGACTCGGTTATTTCTGATGTAAAGTATGTTAAAACGTCAGTGCAAGAAGACGGTAAAAAAGAACAAATTGTTAATGAGGAATATATCTCTGAAGGAGATATGTTGAATGAATTGAATTTGAGAAACAAAACAATGGATTCTTACTATGGAAAATCTCAAATAAACACATGTGGATTAGCGGATAGGGAAGATACTGTCAAAACAAGCATGAAAAAGATAGAGATGAGAATGTACAACGTCGGAGCAAGTTCTAAAAAGGTTTCATTAACATGTACATGGCTTTCATTACCTAAGACAAGATCATATGATGTCATTGCTTTTAGAACAACTGCAAAGACAGCTATACTTGATAGTAATGGTACAGAAAATATATTAGGTTTTCAGTACTATGATGGGAAGCAGATTAAGTATACATATACATCGGACAATTTAAAGAAAAGTTACCATGGAATAGGGTTATCAATGAATATTGTTGACAGCGTATCGAGATCATTATCAATGAAATTTTCTGTAACATTCGGATCAAATGTTGATCCATATACTGTGTATGGGTCATATCAGCATTCTGTCGATGATATATCATTAGCAAAATCTAAAAAGTATACAATCAGTGCCGCTGGAATGGGTAAGGTGATAAAATTTAAATCAAGCGTAGCATCAAGTTATGATAATACTCCGGGTCTGGTAGTAACTGGATCATTGTATGATGGTTTATAAAATAAGGAGGATTTATAATGAACAGATTTAAGATAATCGGTGCAGTGGCGTTAGCGGCAGTTATGCTTACGGCCTGCGCTAAAACGGCGACAACGGATAACGGAGCGCAGAATGAAACAAAGGCAGCCGCAGTGGAACTCAGTGCAGAGCAGTTGGACTATCTCACAACACAGGCGGGTTTGACGGAAGACTCCATAGCGTTAATGGATTACGAGGCCATTAACTGGCATCTCCTCGGAACCGGCATGGAACTGTATAACAAGAGTTCGGGTGTTGAAGTGAATGGTATCACATATAAGAATGAATCCGGAACGGATTATATTAATGCGGTATCAGAGAGTGAGGAACCGATTACACTTGATGAAGTGTATGCCATAAGGGATAAGGAAGCGGATATCAGACTGGAAGACTTCATGAAGTACTCGTTTGAGATTAAAGTCATCAATGCCGAGGACGGAACATATGCCATGTATGTACCGGTAAAAGATTACGAAAACACCTATGTTGTGACGGCTTTTAAGGAATCGGATGACGGAACCGTTAAATTAAAAGTGCCGTTTCTGTCATATGTAAGCAGTGACGGAACCAACAATACATTTTCAATAGATTATGACAAGGCATTGTTTGACACATTCTATGAAAACGGCGATTATTCGATTGATGGCAAGCTTTTCTACGGAATCCAGTATTCGTCGGTAACGGACAAATCGCTGGTATTGCAGGTGTTCAACAATACCGACGAGGAAGTGTCGATTGGTAAAGGATTTAAAATATATAAATTAAACGGCACGGATAAAGAACTTGTAGTTGAGGACGAACACGAAATCGGACAGGCGGTTTCGAAGTCCTCATGGGGTACAAGACCGATTTCGTTCGGAGAGGGTAAAACACTTTCTGCCGGCAGTTACATCATTGAATTTGGTGATGATAAGACGGGCGGAGAACTCGAATTTGAAGTAAAATAGGATATGGTTTAGAGCGGCGTCGTCCATAACAGGGCGGCGCCGTTTTATAATTGCAATACGGTAAAAAATAATTTTCAAAAATTCCGCCGGATATGGTATGATATATATACATTTTATATTGCAATGAGGATAAGTCTATGAAGAGAATCGGGATAATAGCCGCCGTGATACTGGTGCTTGTTATTGCGGGAATATTGGTGATAAACGGACGTAAGATTGATACGGATGTTACAAGGGAGCACACGAAAGTGGGCGTTATTTTAAACGGTGTGAAGAATGACAGAAGCTGGAGCCAGTCGCATTATGAGGGAATGGAGCAGTGCGTAGCCAAACTGAATCTGGATGTGGAATACAGGGAAAAGGTTCCTAAGGATGAGACGAGTATTGACGTTATGGATGAACTTATCGACAATGGCTGTAGGATCATAATATGCGACTCGTATTCTTACGAGGAATGGGAACTGGAGGTGGCTAAGGAACATCCGGAAGTGTATTTTCTGCATGCGTCAGGAACGAAACAGAATAAAAATATGGCGACTTTTTTCGGAAGAATGTATCAGATAAGGTATCTGTGCGGGATAATAGCCGGAATGCAGACGGATACGGATGAAATCGGATATGTTGCGGCATTTCCTATTGAAGAAGTGAACAGGGGGATTAATGCTTTTACACTGGGGGTGAAGAGCGTTAATCCGCAGACAAAGGTTTATGTTTCGTGGAGCATGAGCTGGGAGGATGATGAGGCTGTGGCGGATGCGGCATACAGACTTCTTGACGGACGGAACATAGATGTGGTTACGACGCACAGTGATTCTCTTAAGGCAATTGATATTGCAAGCGGAAGAGGTCTGTGGACAATAGGATATAATTACGATAACAGCGATAAATACGGCGATAAGTATCTGGCTGCGGCGGTATGGGACTGGGGCGATTTTTATGAACAGCGGATACTGGAGTGTCTGCAGGGACGCTTTCAGGGCGTGAATTATTGGGAAAGCATGGATACGGGAATAGTGAAGCTGACTAAATTGTCAGACAGGGTCAAACCCGGAATCAGATATGCTGTTGAAACTGCAAAGGCGAAGCTGATGAAAGGCGGATTTGATGTTTTTTACGGACCTGTTTATGATAATAATGGTGAACTGAGGATTAATGAAGGCGAGAATATATCCGATAAGACAATGATGTATGATTTTAAATGGTATGTGGAAGGAGTGGAAACGGTTGGGCAATAACAGAAGCAGAAATATATTAATAATATCAGGGCTTTTTGTAATGCTTCTGATTGCCGTGTTCCTGATATATAACGGAAGACGCAGGGACTATGATGAGAGAATAGTCGGATTTATCATGAATGGCAGGATTGATGGAAACGGGTGGAATGCCGAGCAATATGCCGGAATCAAAGAAGCATGTGATGATTTGGATATAAAGCTTCTCGTAAGAGAAAGCATAGAAGAAGGAACCGGAAAATGCAGAGAGGCCATAGAAGATCTTATCGGCAAGGGCGCAGGAGCCATTGTTCTGTTAAGTTATAATTATGTACAGGAGGCCGATGATGTTATAAAAGCGAATGAAAATATCGTTTTTTACACAACTGATGCAGAAAGCATAGCGGAAAACGTCATTCCTTATTTCAGCAGACTGTATCAGGCAAGATATCTGTCGGGCATTATTGCCGGTATGGAAACTAAGAGCGGAAAAATCGGATATGTTGCAGCGATGGATAACAGTGAGGTTAACAGAGGAATCAATGCATTTGCGCTTGGAGTGCAGAGGGTCAATAAAGATGCGGTTGTGATAGTGAAGCGCACCGGAAGCTGGGAAAATAAATCAGAAGAGGTTGCAGCAGCGGACAAACTGATAGATGCCGGTGCTGATGTACTGACATGTCATCAGAATATTGGATATTCAATTGAAGAAGCGGACAGGAAAGGAATTTATACCATAGGTTATCATTCAACTCCGGAGGATGTATCCGATAAAATGCTTACTTCAATAGAATGTGACTGGAGTGCTATATATAGCATTATATTATCCGAATATTGCAAGGGAACCAGCGGAAGACAGAGCCATTATTGGATTGGGATTGAAGATGGTGCCGTCAGTCTGTCATCATATTCGGATGATGTGACAGATGATATGAAAACGGAGGTTGCGAAAGCAAAGGATGAAATAACAGGCGGCCGCGATGTGTTTTCAGGCGTTATATTCGATAATAAGGGCGAACTGCGGTGCATGCGCGGGGAGACCATGACCGACGATAATATACTTAACAACGTCGACTGGCTTGTGAAGGGGGTGCAGCTGTATGAAGAGTAAACGTGAAGGCCGGCAGATTCCTCAAAAAATAATTCTGGTTACGGCGGTATTCTGTCTTGTCATATCTTTTATCGGTATTATTATGACCGGTAAACTTAAGAAACTGTTTATACAATATATTGAAGACAGGGTGGCCGAAGAAGCAGATATAATGGCACAGACAGCCGAAGAGAAATTTGAAAACGAATTTCAGGAACTCAGGCAGATTGCGTACATACTCCAGAAAGAAAAGATAAGTGTCAATAATGTGCCAGGACTGAATCTTGCCGGTGGAAAAACAGGCGTGCTGGATATTGACGGTAAGGCAATGTCCGGTGATGAGATTTCGATGGCGGAATATCCCGGAATAAGGGAAGCCTTCAGAGGCAATGAGAGTGTGTGTTATAACGATAACGGCGGGATTTTGTTCTCGGTGCCGGTGTATTCCGGTGAGAATATCAAATATATAGTTTACAAATTATATGCCAAGTCAGAACTCAGGGACAAATTTGCGCTGGATTGCTGCAACGGCAGAGGAGGGGTACTCATTACCGATAAGGAAGTCACGGTTGTTCCGGTCTCCAATTCCAAATATTCCGAGGATTTCTGGACATCCGGCGAGGTCATTAAGGTGGTGTCGGATATAAACAGCAGGCTCAATATATATACATCAGCAGCGGGGTATTGTGAATACGGAGAGAAGGTATTCCTGTTTATGGCGGAAATCGGATATACGAAGATGTATATCATGGGAGCCATACCCGCATCATATATGTATGAAGGATTATCGTATATATTAACGCTCGTCGTATGGGTTTTCGGTCTGCTTATGGTAATGCTTGTAATTGCAATGATATATCTTTTTGGCACAGATAAGAAAGCGCGTGAAAGAGATGAATTCCGCAAAGCCAAGATTGCGGCAGAAGAAGCCAGCCGTTATATGAGCGAATTTCTTGCGAAAGTATCGCACGAGGTCAGAACACCTATTAATGCCGTGCTTGGAATGGATGAGATGATATTACGCGAAAGCAGAAACCGCGATATTAAGAAATACGCGGTCGATATCCAGACGGCGGCACGTTCGCTGCACAGTATCTTTAATGAAATTCTTGATTCTTCCAAGATTCAGTCCGGACGCATGGAGATAGTTCCGGTCGAATATAATCTCGGAATAATGCTTAATGAACTTGTGAGCATGGTTTCGGTACGAGCCGCAGAGAAGAATCTTGAGCTGGTGGTGGATGTGGATGACAGTATGCCGTCGGTTCTTAAGGGCGATGATCTGAGAATCAAGCAGGTGGCTGTAAATCTTCTGACCAATGCAGTCAAGTATACACATAATGGAAGGGTTACGCTTAAGGTGGATGGCGTGAAAAAAGATGACGGTATTTTTGTGATGCATATGGAGGTAAATGATACCGGCATAGGAATCAGGGAAGAAGAGATACCGAAAATTTTTATGCCATACCAGAGAATTGATCTTGAGAAAAATCACAGCATAGAGGGCACCGGACTCGGAATGGGAATAACGGTGCAGCTGTTAAGACTTATGGACAGCGAGCTTCATGTCGAGAGTGAATATGGTGTGGGAAGCACATTTTATTTTGATTTGAAACAAGTAATTATAGATGATACGCCGATGGGAAAACTGGAACTTATAGCTGACAAAAGGGCGGATGAATATAATTATGAGGCACTTTTTGCGGCTCCGGACGCGAAAGTTCTTGTTGTGGATGATAATGAAATCAATCGTAAAGTTATTAAGAATCTTCTTAAAGAAACCGGAATACAGGTATTTGAAGCAAACAGCGGAACAGAATGTATCGAACTTGTAAAGACGAACAGATATGATGTAATTCTGTTAGATCATATGATGCCGGGACTTGACGGAGTGGAGACATTGCGTGTTCTCAGGAATATGGATGATAACCTGTTCCGCGGAGTTCCGATTATCATGATGACGGCCAATTCAATATCAGGAGCGAGAGAAGATTATCTCAATCTGGGATTTGACGATTATCTGTCCAAACCGATTGATGCCAAGCGGCTTGAAAAACTGCTTTTAAAGCTTCTGCCGGACAGGCTTATTACGAAAAACCTGCCGCAGATAAACTCCGGTAAACAGACGATACTTCCGGATATTGACGGCATTGACTGGCGATATGCAAGGATATTTGTGGATGACGACAATATGATCAGAATGACTGCACTTGATTTATATGATACGCTCGATGAAGAGATTGAGGGTCTGAATAAGCGTCTGGAAAGTGTTGATACCGAAGATGGTATGATGGATTACAGAATACAGGTACATTCACTTAAGGGAATTTCCCAGACCATCGGCGCCGTGCTTGCCTTTTCGCTTGCAAGAGTTACCGAAAAAGCGGCGATTGCAGGTGATGCGGAAAGAGTCAGAAGACTGCATTCTGAGCTTATCGCAGAACTAAACAGACTTCATGATGCAATGTCTGTTCTTAAGAATGATTCTCAATATTGATTTTGAATCCTAAAAATGCTATTATAAATCCGTAGTCCGATAATGGATGTGATTTACACACGGAGGTATGGAATGAGCGTTAAAAAAGATACATACAAAATACAGGCGCAGACGATAATCAAAAATCTGGCGCGCAGGAATATGGAAGGTTTTTATTGCGATACCAAAGAAGACGCGGTTAAGAAAGCACTTGAAATAATGGAGAAAGGTTCCGTGATTGCATGGGGCGGCTCCGAATCCATCAAGGAATGCGGACTTATGGAGGCTATTTCTGACGGAAGTTATGAACTTATCGACCGCACGAAGGCTGTGACCCCGGATGAGCAGAGGAAGCTGTACGCATCAATAGTGATGAGCGATTATTACCTTATGAGCACCAATGCAATCACGCTTGACGGTGAACTTGTGAATATTGACGGCAACGGTAACCGTGTTGCGGCACTTATACATGGCCCGGCACATGTGCTTATAATAGCCGGAATGAATAAAGTTACAGCAGATGTGGAATCGGGATATAAGCGTGTTAAGGAAGCAGCCTGCCCGCCCAATGCCGTAAGGCTTAAGAAAGAAATTCCGTGCGCACTGACGGGATGCTGTGCGGACTGCCTCGCACCGCAGTGCTTCTGTAACCAGATAGTTGTTACCAGAAGGAGCGGACATGAAGGACGAATTAAGATAATTCTCGTAGGAGAAGAACTTGGATATTAGGAGGATAAAGAAATGTATAACGTAATGCAGATTAATGATGATGTGACATATGTTGGAGCAAGTGACAGAAAGCTTGCGCTTTTTGAAGCGGTATATCCGCTTGTAAACGGAGTTTCATATAACTCTTATCTCGTAAATGATGAGAAAACCGTACTTCTCGATACGGTTGACCGTTCGGTGAGCGGAGTTTTCTTTGAAAATATAGCGCATGTTCTTGACGGCAGAAAGCTTGATTATGTAATAGTAAACCATATGGAACCGGATCATGCAGCGACACTCGGAGAACTGGTGTTACGCTACCCTGAAGTTAAGATAGTTAGCAATGCCAAGGTCGTAGCCATGATAAAGCAGTTCTTTGATTTTGATGTGGACGCAAGGGTAGAGGTTGTTGCGGAAGGAGACACATTCTCAACAGGAAAGCACACGTTTACTTTTGCCATGGCACCGATGGTACACTGGCCGGAGGTCATGGTAACATTTGATACCACTGACGGAATACTTTATTCGGCGGATGCATTCGGAACATTCGGAGCATTAGCTGGCAATGTGTTTGCGGATGAAGTTGATTTTGAGAATAAGTGGCTTGATGAGGCCAGAAGATATTATACCAATATCGTCGGCAAATACGGTCCGCAGGTTCAGATGGCACTTAAGAAAGCACTTGCGCTTGACATAAAGATGATATGCCCGTTACACGGCCCGATCTGGCGTGAGAATATTGCCTGGTTTGTGGACAAGTACAATAAGTGGAGCACTTACACACCGGAGGATAATACTGTTCTTATCGCGTATGCATCAATATACGGCGGAACAGAGAATGCGGCGAATATCCTTGCATCCGAACTTGCGAAAAAAGGTATTAAGAATATCGCAATGACAGATGTGTCAGTAACACATCCATCATATATTATATCCGAAGCATTCAGATGCTCGCATATTGTTTTTGCGGCACCGACATACAATGCCGGAATATTTACCCCGATGGAAACGCTGCTTCTCGACCTTGCTGCACACAATCTGCAGAACAGGACAGTGGCATTCATTGAGAACGGAAGCTGGGCACCGATATCAGCCAAGTTAATGGGCGATATCGTGGCAAAGATGAAGAATATGACCGTGCTCGCATCAAAGGCAACTCTTAAATCAACCGTTAAGGATGCACAGAGAGAAGAGCTTAAGACGCTGGCATCGGAAATAGCGGAAACTTTATAAAAATAAGTATACAAACCCTCCTCCTTAAGTTATAATATTACCGATAATCTTTATCAACAGATTATGGGTATTTGGGAAACTATTATGAGTTACAACTGAAAGGAGAAGGGTATCTTTATGTCTAACCAAATCGACACGAAAGTGCTGGATGGGATTATGCAGGCGCATGACTATAACCCTGCGCAGGTTATTGCCATTATGCAGGATATTCAGAAAGAATATCGTTACCTGCCCGAAGCAGCGTTAAGCTATATCGCATCCGGACTTAAAATCAGCGAAGCCAAGGTGTATGGCGTAGCTACATTCTACGAGAATTTTTCACTTGAACCCAAAGGCAAATATGTAATTAAAGTATGCGACGGAACAGCATGCCATGTCAGGAAATCCGTTCCGATTCTGGAAGAATTCAGAAATGTTCTGGGAGTGAGCAGTGAGCATCCGACCACGGAGGACGGACTTTTTACCGTAGAGACGGTATCATGTCTCGGCGCATGCGGCCTTGCGCCTGTATGCACGGTCAATGATGTTGTTAATCCTGCAATGACCCCTGAGAAAGCGAGAGATATAATAAATGATATTCGCAAGGAGGAACAGGATGGTAATTGATTCAAGAGAAATGATGAAGCAGGCCAGGGAAGAATTTGCTCTGGCACTTAATGCGCAGCGCAAGCAGATACTTATATGTGCGGGAACCGGATGTGTTGCCGGAGGTTCCCTTGATATTTATGCGAGGATGAAGGAACTTATAGAGGCAGCGGGACTGGAATGCCAGGTGCGTCTTGAAAAAGAACCGCACGACGGAAGTATAGGACTTAAGAAGAGCGGATGCCACGGATTCTGCGAGATGGGACCGCTTATAAGAATAGAGCCTATGGGCTGGCTTTATGTGAAAGTTAAACGGGAAGACTGCGAAGAAATAATAGAACGCACTATTCTTCATGATGATATAGTTGAGAGACTTGTGTATAAAGATAAGGACGGTAATCCGTATTATAAGCAGGCGGATATTCCTTTTTATAAGCAGCAGACGAGAATTGCACTTGAACACTGCGGACATATTAATGCGGAATCCATTAAAGAATACATAGCCGTAGGAGGATATACGGCACTTGAAAAAGCACTTTTTGACATGACGCCGCAGCAGATCGTGGATGAGGTAACAGAAGCGTCGTTAAGAGGACGCGGAGGCGGAGGCTTCCCGACAGGACGTAAATGGGCGCAGGTGCTCGCACAGAAGAAACCGGTAAAATACGTTGTATGTAACGGAGACGAAGGAGATCCGGGTGCGTTCATGGACCGCTCAATGATGGAGGGTGACCCGCACCGCGTAATAGAAGGAATGATAATTGCCGGAATAGCGACCGGTTCACACCATGGTTACATATATGTGCGTGCCGAATACCCGCTTGCCTGTGAGAGACTTCAGAAGGCCATAGACCAGGCGATGGAATACGGACTGCTTGGTGAGAATATAATGGGCTCTGGATTTGATTTTGATATGCATATAAGCAAAGGCGCCGGTGCATTTGTATGCGGCGAGGGCAGTGCTCTCACGGCATCCATTGAAGGCAACAGAGGTATGCCGAGAGTTAAGCCGCCGAGAACGGTTGAACATGGACTTTTTGACAAACCGACAGTACTTAATAATGTTGAGACATATTGTAATGTTCCGCCTATTATCAATAAAGGTTCGGAATGGTATAAAGGCTTCGGACCTGAGAACAACCACGGAACCAAAGCGTTCGCGCTGACAGGTAATGTTAATAACACGGGACTTATCGAGGTCCCTATGGGCACTACATTGCGTAAGGTCATATTTGACATCGGCGGCGGCGTCAAGGGCGGCAGTTTCAAGGCAGTGCAGATAGGCGGGCCATCGGGCGGATGCCTTTGCATAAGCGCGACAGAGGATCATCTGGATATGCACCTTGATTTTGATTCGCTTAAAAAAGTCGGTGCGATGATAGGCTCGGGCGGACTCGTTGTAATGAATGATAAGAGCTGTATGGTTGAAGTGGCGCGGTTCTTTATGAATTTTACACAGAATGAGTCCTGCGGTAAATGCGTTCCGTGCCGCGAGGGAACCAAGAGAATGTTGGAGCTTCTTACGGACATAACGGAAGGACGGGGAACGCTAGAACATATAGATATGCTTGAAGAACTTGCGGATACCATATCCAATACAGCCTTATGCGGACTTGGCAAGACAGCGGCATCACCGGTTGTCAGCACTCTCAAATATTTCAGGGATGAGTATATCGCGCATGTGGTTGACCATAAATGTCCGTCAGGACAGTGCAAAGCTCTTGTGACGTTAAGGATTAACCCGGATAAATGCAAGGGTTGTACCAAATGTGCCAGAATGTGTCCGGTCGGAGCAATCACCGGCGAAGTGCGTAATCCGCATGTTATTGATACCACGAAGTGTATCAAGTGTCTTGCGTGCATGAACGGATGTAATTTCGGCGCAGTGGAAGAAGTATAGGAGGTCCGGATATGGGAAAATATATGATAATAGACGGTATTCGTACCGAATTTACAGATGAGCGTAATATTTTACAGGTAATACAGAAAGCCGGAATACATGTGCCGACATTCTGCTATTATTCTGACCTGTCAATATACGGCGCATGCCGTATGTGTGTCGTGGAAGATGACAGAGGCAACATAATGGCATCATGTTCCACTCTTCCGAAGGATAAAATGGTTATTAAGACCAACACAGGAAGACTTCATAACTACCGCAAGATGATACTGGAACTTCTGCTGGCATCACACTGCAGGGACTGTACCACATGTGAGAAAAATCTTAACTGCAGGCTCCAGCTTCTCGCCAAGAGATTCGGACTTAATGACATAAGATTTAAGAATACAAGAAAACACCTTCCGGTGGATGCCTCGTCGCTGTCGATAGTGCGCGAGCCGGATAAATGCATCCTCTGCGGGGACTGCGTGCGCATGTGCAATGAAGTACAGCATGTCGGCGCCATAGATTTTGCCGGAAGAGGCGCGGATATGGTAGTAAGCCCGGCTTTCGGAAGGGATATTGCGCAGACGGAATGTGTCAACTGCGGACAGTGTGCGGCGGTGTGTCCTACCGGAGCGATTACCATCAAGAAAGACATTAAAGATGTATGGAAAGCCATATATTCTCCGGGCAAACGTGTGGTTGCACAGGTTGCGCCGGCGGTCCGTGTGGCAATCGGGGAGGAATTCGGTCTGGAACCGGGCAAGAACTCCATCGGTAAAATTTTTACCGCTATGAGAATGATAGGATTTGATACAGTGTTTGATACAAGCTTTGCCGCGGATCTTACCATTATGGAGGAATCGGCGGAGCTTGTTAAGAAACTTGAAAAAGGCGATAACAAATATCCGCTTTTCACATCCTGCTGTCCTGGCTGGATAAGATTTGCCGAGACAAAGCACCCGGAACTTCTGCCGTACATATCGACCTGCCGTTCACCTATGGAAATGTTCGGTGCGGTCATTAAAGAGTATTACAAACCGGCTGATAAGGAAGCAGGCCTTGAGACGGTATCGGTTGCCGTAATGCCGTGTGTGGCCAAGAAATACGAGGCTGCAAGACCTGAATTCGTAAGGGACGGAGTACCGGATGTTGATTATGTGATCACGACCAAGGAACTTATAAGCATGATCCGTGAGCTTGGCATACAGTTTAACGAACTTGAACCGGGTTCCCCGGATATGCCGTTTTCGATATCATCGGGTTCCGGAGTCATATTCGGTGTGACCGGAGGAGTTATGGAAGCGGCACTTCGTAAAGTTGCGGATAAGAGCGATTTTGCCATGAAGGAGATTGAGTACAGCGGTATCCGCGGAATGGACGGAGTCAAGAAAGCGGAGGTCACGCTTGGAAACAAGACATTAAGACTTGGTGTCGTAAACGGACTCGGTAATGCAGACAGACTTATTGAACTTATAGAGAACGGAGAGGAACATTTTGATTTTGTTGAGGTTATGGCATGTCCTTACGGATGTATAGCCGGCGCAGGCCAGCCTTTCAGCCACAAATCTGACAAAGCAAGACGTTCACAGGGAATGTACAAGGCTGACAAGAGCGCGGTTATCAAATGCTCTGATGAGAACCCGGTTGTAAGGGAACTTTACGAGTACGGACTGCTTAAAGACAGGGCACACGAACTGCTTCATACCAAATAAATACTGTAATGTCTGGCTAAATATTACAGTATCACATATAAGATAGATATTATATAATGTGTATAAGATTTCGGTCTTATACACATTTTTAATGCGCGGACATGGACGGAGGTTTGGCATGAGAACGAGAAAAATATTAACATTTGCGGCAATAATGCTTGCAGCGGTAGTGAGCGGATGCTCAAATGGTAATAAGCAGGATACGCATACTGATACATCGGAAGTTGTTTTTTCCAGACAGGGTGGCGTATATGATGAAGAATTTGAGCTTGAACTGACATCTAAAGGTGATATATATTATACGACAGACGGAAGTGATCCTTCTGAGAGCGATACATCAATAAAATATGACGGAGAGATTAAAGTGGCAGACAGAAGCGGGGATGCCAATATCGTTTCGGCTGTATCTCCTACATTGTTCTGCACCAATTTCAGCGATTATTCCAAGGATGACGGTCTTATATGCCATATAGATGCTCCATCGGATGACGCCGTGGATAAATGCACAGTTATCCGTGCGGCAGCTAAGGACAGTGCCGGAAACTGGAGTGCTGTAACGACACAGACATATTTTATAGGAAGCACGACAGATCATATTGACGGCATAGAGGCCGGATGCAAGGCTTCCGGAAGTGATCTTGCCGTGATAAGCATAACAATGGATTATGATGACCTTTTTGACAGCGGGAAAGGCATATATGTCAAAGGCGATGTATTCGATAATGCGCTTAAGAAGTTTATCGGCAATAAGAACTGGATTAAAGCGGATGATACCCGTAAGCTTGATGCCAACTATTCGCAGCACGGCCGTGAATGGGAACGCGAGGCTCATATAGATTTCTTTGAGATGAATGAGAACGGAGCCGAACAGGTACTTAACCAGGATTGCGGAATAAGAATACAGGGTAATTACTCACGTTCTGATTTACAGAAAGGTTTCAGGCTTTACGCTCGTAAGGACTATGGAGACAATAAGTTCAGATATGATATCTGGGGTGATGAACTTAAGGACAAGGACGGCAACACCATCGATAAATTCAAGACATTTGTCTTAAGGGCCGGCGGTAATTGCGCTTTCACGTCAAAATATAACGATACATACTGGCAGACACTTGCCGCAGGAGTTGACTGTTCAACCAAGGCATCCAGACCGTGTGTGGTATATCTTAACGGAGAATACTGGGGACTGTATGTCCTTGAAGAGGATTATTCGGACGACTATTTTGAGTCACATTACGGGGTCAATAAGGATGATGTCATCGTATACAAAGGCGACGCGGAGACATACAGTATAGGATATAAACTCGACGAGGGAACACTCCCGGACGGAGAGAAGACGGACTATTATTTCAAGGAACTCAAGGATTTCTTCAAGACTCATAAGTCACTTAAGGATGATGCGGACTACGAAGAATTTGCCCAAATAGTTGACGTTGACAGCGTAATGGACTACTTCGGTGTTGAAGTATGGATTAACAATAAATGGGACTGGCCCGGCAAGAACTGGTCTATGTGGAAAACAAATACAACGGATGAATCCAACGAATATGCGGACGGCAGATGGCGTTTCTGCCTTTATGATATAGAATTCGGCGGAGTAAGCGGCGCAGGAGATGCATACACCAATACGGTAAAAGAAGATAACTACAAGCCGTCGGGGCTTCTTGATTTTGATACCAAGAATCCGGCTGTGTTATGCTTCGCATATCTTATGACCAATGATAAATTCAGAGCGGCATATTGTGAGAAACTCGCCGGATTCTCGGACACTATTTTTGAAAAAATAAGGCATTGGATACTCTGGACAAATTTGAGGCGGTTTACGGACCGTTGTTTGACCAGTTCTATGACAGATATCCGGGAAGCGGAAGCAAGGAAGAAGCAATTAACGGCAATTATGCAAGTTCACAATGCATAAGGGATTTCATAAATCTCAGGGCAGACAATATCAGTAAGATAACTGACTGGATTAACAGCAGATTTTAGAACAGGAGGGAATATAAATGCTGCAGGACAAAAAAAGCCTTACGGGCAAGATAGGAGATACGATAAGGCTGTGCATGTATCTGATATGCGGAGCATCGCAGAATAAGTACAAACAGCCGAAGTTCGTGGAGAACAGTGCCGAAGATTCAATATATTATGAATTGACGGCATTGATAGATGCAGGGAAACTTAATGAGGCCGAGGATGTAATGTTTGACAGGCTGAATCCGAGAAATGCGGATGATTATTATACAATGCTTTGTGTGTACGATTACATGAACGGTCTTGATGACGATTATCTTGAGGCTAACGATTTTACCAGGGAGGAGATTGAGGATGGAGTACAGGAGATTACAGGGATTTATGACACAGAGGGTCTGTACAGGGACTGCTATATGTAACTGCATAATGAACGGGAGGATAAATCATGAAAAAACTACGCAATAAACTTACAATAATATATCTGGCGGCGATGATAATAACATCCGTGCTTGTAGTCCGCCGTTACAGTATTGATATAAGGGAAATGAACCTTGAACACTGCCGCGCGGCATCGGATTATATGTGGAAGGCGGCAGGGTATTATAATGTATACGAAAAGGATGTGCCGTATGAACTTGTGGAGAAATACGGCTGGAAAAATATGCAGAGATGGCCTGATATCGCTTACGGCGCCAAAGCGTTTCAGACACCGGACGGTAAGGTCTGCTTTTATGAGACATCTTATATGTATGCCATGGATAAGCTGACAAAAGAGGAGACTGAAGCCGATTGGTATAGAATGGGTTATTATGCCAACGTGACGGATAATTGCGGCAATATTCTCGCCGATAGCAGCAGCGTATGTATTGCCAGACGTAATACGGATATCATCATGAATATTAAAAGTGATACAGAATATCTTGAGGATACCAAAGTAGTGCGCATATGCGACACTTTTTCTGAGGACGCATGGGATAAAGTTAATCCGGGACCTTGGGTTACAAGCGTTATCAGAGGAACCTATGACGGCGATAATATATATCCGTCCGAGGTCCGATTTATAGGAAAAGATAATACGGTTTACAAGTATGAGGCGGATCTTTTCGATAATTATGCGGATTATAAAGATGTATCGGAATGGATAGACGTCGGCAGTTCAAAAGTAAGCTGGTATATTCAGACTGATCTTGACAAGGAAGCCAAGAGACTTCTTGATTCAACGATGAATTACAGAAATACCGAGAAAGTATACAAAGAAATGAACGGTGGAAATCTGTTTACTTCTTATGTGTATGAGCGCCGGACCATGGGAACGTACACGATAAACAGTGCTTATGTATTTCATCCGGTAAAAGATGCGTTGACCGACTACAAATGGTTGCTTATAGGCGTGAATGCCATGTATCTTGTCGTAATTTTAACGACAGTATGTATATGCAATAATAGGGCACGTTTTGAGAAAAAATAGGAGGGTACTTATGAAAAGAGGTTTGTGTATTATACTGTTGGCGTGTATGCTCCTTACCGCATGCGCGGGCAAAGGCGCGAACAAAACGGAGCCTGTGCCGCACAAGAACATATACTCAAAGGAGGAATGTGCGGTTAATTATGAGAGCGCTATAAGCAAGTGTGCCGGTGCACCGGGTACAGAGTATAGAGCGTATAGATTTGTGGATGATGATCTGGAACATATACACTCGGAAAAAGAGTGGGTTGATGAGAACGGTCATTTGAGAATACCGTTTCCGGTGGATGACAGTCTCAACGGACATGTGTTTTCCAGCTTCTACATTCCTGACAGCCTCGTCAGAAAAGCAAGCTCGGAAGATCTTGTGGAGGTCTATAGTGAATTTATGGCTTTTGCAGGATGGGGAGCAAGTTATTTCTTTCACGATCCGGAAATCCAGATGATATGGCTTATTAAAAAAAGTAATATTCTTCAGGAACTGATGAGAAGGGATGATTTTGCGGAGCCGTTTTATAACAAATATATGACGACAGAATTCCCGGAATATATGGATGAAGATTATGAATCGCAAGAGTTTATAGACAAGGCCGGAATAACAATAATGCTTTTCGCAACCAAGTTTATATTGGCGCAGCCGGAGGCTTGTGACCAGTTGACGCAGGAACAGAGAGTAAATCTTGTGAAACGCCTTGTAAAAGAGACTGAACTAACGCGGAAAGACAAGATAATGCCGTATTATGGCGGGTGCAATGAACTCCCCAAACCTGACTGCAATTTCTTCACATGGGTGGTGGAAGGAAATTCGTGGTACTACGCTATCAACGATATGGCACTTACTGCTGATGAGTGGGAAGTGATTGACAGCATGGTGGAGTGGAATGAAAAGAAGTAGGAGTATTTTAAAATAGACAATAGATAATACATTTATAATGTAAGGAGGATTTTATGAAAAAAACAGGATTAATATTTTTGCTGCTATTAATAATTTTGGGAGCAACTGCATGCAGTAAGGCTGAACCGGACAACGAGAAAGATTTGCAGAACAATCAGGCAATCTGGGAAGAAATCGGAACGGATGAAGCCAGGGGATATGAAAAAGCCCTTGAGAATCAGGATGATGCACAGTATTTGAATACGGATGTGGACAAATGGATTAAAGACGGCAAATTGATAACCGATTACAGCCAATTAGCCAATCCTGAAGAGGGTAAGAAATATATAATATCCATGTATATGCCTCCGGAGGTTGCTCAAAAGGCCACAAGCAAAGAACTGGTGGATTTTAGTTTGTCGAACAAGGCAATAATCACATTTGCCGCATTTGACGGTGACGGGACATGGAAACAGGGATTTGAAGAACTCTTGTATTCGGTAAACACATTTGATTACCTGTTTGAAAGAGATGATTTTGCGTCAGCAGTATATGATGCTTATATTTCTCGTGATGTAAATCTTGAAAAGGATGACAGACAGGCGTTATGTATTGACTCCGTGCTTGAAATTATACTGGCTCAGGATTGTGTTTGCGAAAAACTGGATGACAATCAGAGAAAATCAGTAGTGGAACAAAAAGACAGCATGAAGAAGTACCGAACGGAGAACGAAATTAAGATATATTCTTCGTATTCACTGTTCGGAGAAGCCGTGGGAATAAACAGCGAATGGGATAAATATCTGTAATAACAGATGAAGAAGAGAAGGAAGATTTGGAATGAAACATAATGCAGTAGAAGCATATTACATGTTTGTTAATAGAAAGTAGGAGGTAAAGCGTATGATGAAAAGAGCCAGAGTTATATGTATCTTTATGGCTGCGGCCATAGTGCTGTTGTCAGGGTGCACCAAACGTGGTGCGGCAGAAGGAAAAACCCGACATAAAAACATATATACAAAAGAAGAATGTCAGAAACCTTATGACAATGTTATTGAAAAATGCGTAGGAGCTAAGGGAACACCTTACAAGGCTTACGACAGACTTCAAACTTGGATTTCTATAGGATATCAGGATGCCAGATATTCGTCGGATGAATGGGTAGACAGTGAGGGAAACATAAAGTTGCCTTTTGATAAAGAAGAACTTTTTAAGAATTGTGAAGGTGGCAGGATGTTCTTTGCATATTACGTGCCGGACGATGTTGCAGCCAAAGCATCCACAAAGGAACTTGTTGACATATGTCTGGATTATTTTGATCAGGATACGACCTTTTGGGAATTTGATTTCACGGCAGCTAATGAGATTGAATGGCTGCTGAAAGATAATAACGCACTGGAAGAGACTCTCAGAAGAGATGATTTTGCAACGGCTTATTATGATAAATATATGGAACTGGATTACCCTGATTATATATCGGAAGAAGAAAATTCTGATGAATATTGGAAGCGCAAGAGTAAATACGGCATGCTTACCGTGGCGGAATGTATACTGGCTTTGCCGGAGGCATGTGACAGTCTTTCGGACGAACAGAGAACCAATCTTGTAAAGAAACTTATCAAGGAGTATCAGTTATCGAGCGAGGGCAAGACAATTTCAGACAGCGCCGCGCCGGGAGGATATGTGAGATTCTTTGCATGGGTAGTTGAAGGTAATTCCTGGTATTATGCAATTAACGAAATGAATCTTACGGATGATGAGTGGAAAGTAATTGACAGAGTTATCCAATGGAATGAAAAGGAGGGAAAATAAATGAATGGGATATTTACATTAATACCTATAATACTATTCGCAATTGCGGGTTTTGTGATATCGGGTCTGTTATCATCTGATTCTGATAAGGGATATATTGTCCAGAGTGTATTTATATCGTTGCCGGGATGGACACTGGCAATAATGGGATTTGACATGGTTCAGGGTTATATGTTCAGGGTTCTCGGTATAATTTTGCTTGCGGTAGCTGCTGTATTCATAGGAGGTGCGGTTGCTTATTCTATAGTGAAATACAAAAAGGCAAAACAGGAGGAAAGGAGAATACGGGACTTATGGAAGAATGAATAATATCTATCGTGGAAAGTGATTGACAGCGTGGTGGAATGGAATGAAGAAGAACAAAAATAATGGTGGCGTTGTAACAATTTCGTAACAATTATACCATTCACACGTAAAAATGTGCATTATCCGCGAAAAAGTTGCTAAATTAGCGAAAATAATATATAATAACTTAAAAATTAACGGGAGCAAAAATGCTTGATAAAATTATAGAAATAGTAGTTAGAAATGCTACAAACCTGCCGCCCGATATTGAAGTCAAAGAGGACACTAAATTGATTGAAGATTTGGGATATGACTCAATAGATTTGGTTCATCTTATTAATGACTTGGACGGTACATTTGGGATTAAAATGAGTGATGAGATGATGGTGTCGGAGAAACTGAATACACCGAGGGAACTGACAGAACTTATAACTTACATAATGAATAAGTAACGCTTTTAATGGGAGGCGGATATGGAGAAGGAAAAGCTTTTTGAAATGGCGGGAGAAGTATATAGAAATGTGCCGGCGTACATAGACCTTGCAAGAGACAGAGATATAGATATAGCTTCATTGACGGAATTTGGACAGTTACCGATAATGGAGAAAAAATATATGATAGATCATGAAATGGGTAATATTGCACCGGAAATGATTAGGGAATATATGACGGGAAATTTGATTTCAAAGAGAACGTCAGGATCAACGGGACAATATCTGGAAATACTATGGAGTGACGCTGATTATAAGAGGTCTATGATTGAGTTGTGGTTGAGAAGAGGTCAGTATTATGATATATATCCGAAAGATAAGATGCTCTATTTTTATACATATAATGATGGAAATACAGAATATGAATATTATAAGAACACTATAGGAATAAACAAAAGATTATTACTTGAAGAGTGTATAGAAGAGACGATAGAAGTAATCAAAAATGCTAAAGCTGCATGGGCGTTATTTCAGCCAAGTGTGGCGGTACTCTTGTGTGCTTACATTAAGAAACATTACGAAAAATCTCCGATAAGTTTCAAATATGTAGAATTTTCCGGGGAAGTGTTGACGGAGACTGTGAGAGAGGCCGCAATGCAAGTATTTGGATGCAAAGTGGCAGATCAATATGGAGCGAATGAAGTGGGCTCAATAGCATATGAGTGTCCGTATGGCAACAAACACATTATGAGAAGTAATGTGTTCATAGAAATTGTGGACGATGCAGGAACTGTTTTGGCGAACAGCGAAGATTTGAAAACGGCAGAGGGAAATATTGTAATAACATCTAAAACAAATCGTACGATGCCGTTTTATCGATATAATCTTGGCGATAAGGTGAAAATAAAAAATAATTCGTGTTGTTGTGGTTGCAGTGGCAAGATAATTGAAGTTGTGGCTGGGAGATGGAATGATTATGCTGTATTCGAGGATGGATATAAGATACATTCATATATCTTCGTTGAGATTTTTGACTTTATCAACAAGATTACGGATGGAACTGTAAAACAATTTTACATAGTCCAAAAATCATACAGGCAGTTTGACGTGATGCTTTATGTTGATGATGAAATTGATGGAGAATATATAGAAAGACTGTTTTTGACAAAGTTGGAAAACGAACATTTGAAAACAAGTGAATTTATATTTCGTTACACAGATCAATTGTTTGAAGTGTGTAATGGTAAGAAATATATGTATTTTAAAAATCAAACGAGTAAGGATTGGTGATGTTTATGATGGTGAAACAATTTTTGAACAGCTTTTTCAGGATAATACCTGTATTAATGATTTCATTTGTAGGGATTATTGTAATGCAAATTATATCGTCTAAATGGAAGAAAGCATATATATTACAGAGTATATTTGTATCATTGCCGGGATTTGCAATAGGCATAACGGGATTTATATTTGCTCAGAATTATGTGTTTAGGTTATTTGGGATAGTTTTGATTACAATAGGGATTGCATTTATAGCGGGTGCAGTTGCTTGTTATGTATTTAAATACAAAAAAGAAAAGGGGGAAACTGTATAAGATAAGTGAAAGATTAAATCAAATAATGAGGAGGGATGAATATGATAATAGAAGACGGATAAATTTAAAATACAAATAGGGCAAAACAAAAAATCAGTAAAACAAGGAGAGATAAAGAAATGAAACACAAGGATAATATAATACTAATATTGGTAGTTGCGGTTATAACTGTTTTTTTATGGCAATCAGATGTGGAAGCATACTATCGGGAGGGTTCAAAAACTAGTGAGAAAACACATAAATTAATGTTTTTCATGGTAGAAGATGCAGGGATTTCTCATTGGGAAATGGCTCAAGTTTATGTGAATTATTTAGAGAATTACAAATATGACTATAGTAATGGTGAAATAACTTACTATTATAGAGATTTTTATTATACGATAACATATACTGGAGTATATAAAAAATATTCGTATTATATAAGCTTGCCTAAGCATATAAATACGAAAACAAAAAAGGAAGTTGAATTTTTATGGAAAAAAGCGAAATATTCATTATTCCCTAAATGCGATGTATATGGAGAACGTGAGAATACGTCTAGTATGTCATATACAGTATTGGAAAGCGAAAACATAAAAGGACAATATCAGTTGATATTTAGTTGCGATGGCGCGTTAGTGCCAACAAAAGCGGAAACACAAACACTCAGATTAAGTTACAAATAGATAGGAGATTTATTTATGGGAAAAAAATTTATAATAAAAATAGGAATTGCAGTTGCAACGATTTTGGCGATAAGGGTCTTTTCATATGCGAAAGACAGCAAAATTAAATATACACCAGAAGAACAAAATGTTTATGAAATTGGAAAAGCACAATCAGAAATGGGATGTGAAATCTATAAAAATGAAAAAACAATAGATAAAGAGGCAATAGAAAAAAAGGCAGAGGCATTGTCTACAATTTATGGATTGGAAGAAAAACAAGTTAGAGAAAATCTAGAGCAAAATGCTAAAGAAGAACAGGCGTTGTACTTGTGCGCAATAAGAGCTGGAATAGATTTGAACGATGATGAATATGATTCTAAGATAAAAGAAATCCAGTCGGGAATTTCCCAAGAAGAATATGAAATGTTTAATGCCTATCTAGCAGGATATGGTATTACAGAAGACGAATATTGGGATGTCGCAAGAGATACATATGAGCGTGAATTTATAATTGATAAGTATTTAAAACAATACTGTATACAAAATTTTTATGATGATATGATTGAACAGGCTAAATGTGATATACATATAATAAATGGAGAGTATTATATCAATGTTGGAGAACAACAATATGTAGACGAAAAAATCCAGGGAGAAATTTCAAAAGTAATAGATGATGCGGTTGCTGAGTGCAATATATCTATTAGGTAGGAGGGAATTATGAAAAAAATATTAGTTGGTTTGTTGCTCATTTGCACGGCTTTAACTATGGCATGTGGAAGAAATACAAAAAATGTTAATATAAGTGGACAAAAAATGCATAGTGATTACGTAGATAGTATATTGATGTCTAAGATAGATGGAGAGTGGACAATAGAATTAAATTCGGTATGTCTGACGGACGCATATGCGGTAGTGGTGGTAACATTCTGTAATGGTAATAATGATATTGCGTCAGATTACATAGTAAGTGTTACGGCTACTATGAATGGAGAATCATTTGGCAACGATTCGGGTATGATGCAACAAGCTAGGGAAACAAATAGAATACAACAAGAGATTTTACTTGCGTATAATAAAAATTATCCTGACGTAAATAATGATGTAAATTTAGAAATCACATTGATGAAAGCAACAGATAATAAATTAGAAAATACGGCAAGATGCGAATTCAATATTGAAAATTTGCAATATGTAAAGTCAAGTGAAATAAGTAATAAAGTAAATTTGCATTTGCGAAAGTCAGATACTTTGTCTGATTTTTGCCTGCGACGAGATAATGGATATATTAGCGCAAGTTATAGTGGCGATTTATCAGATAATGAAGATTACTTCGTATATGCAAATGATGAACAATCAAATGAATATATATTTACTTATACTGGTAATAATGTAGATGGAGAAAATATTATGAAAGGATGGAAAATGAATAAATCTGGATTAACTGAGTTAAAAGAAATTCCTGTTAATTGTCAGAAAATAAGAGTCTCAATATATAAAATGTCAAATATGACATCGAAACAAATGAGTGATGAAAGTATATTGGAAATTACAGATTCACTAAATAAATAATCTGAGAGAACAGACGAATGATGAAGACACATAATTAAATCAAATAATAAGGAGGCGTACCCTGTGGAGCGAATCGAACAATTTGAGCTGATATCGGGCATTAACCCCACAGGGATTGCCGTTTACAGCCGGGATTATGGTGCAGTTACATATGCAAAGTTGAACGAAAACCAGAATGAATTTTTATCATTTATTTCCGATGAAATCGACAGACCGCTCATTATGATAAGATGCAGAATATCTTACGAGACAATAGTTGGTTATACAGCGGCACTGAAAGCGGGTATACCCTTGATTATGTGTGACGAACGCAATAGTGATCCGGTTGTGAAGATGTACAAGCCACACTATATATGGCAGCACAAGGACATTGATGAGCCTGAGGAATATGTAATATCCGGAAGATTATATGATTATAGATTATATAGAAAAGCAAAGATGCATAAATTACTTATTAATAGTAAGCTGGCTTTGCTGCTGGCTACGTCAGGAAGCACGGGAAGCTGTAAATATGTGAGAATCAGTTATGATAATATTGTGTACAATACGAAGTCGATAATTAAGGCACTTGAAATCAAGAACACCGATAAGGCCGGAGTTATGCTTCCACTAAGTTACACATATGGATTGTCCGTGGTAAATACATATTTGTATGTGGGAGCATCTCTTATAATTTGCGATGAAAGCATTGGCAGTAACGATACATGGAATTATTTTGAACGATGTGGAGGCAACGTGATATGCGGTGTGCCCGATACATATGAATTACTGTATCTGATGAATATATGGAGAAGACCGGGGCTGCATCTTAAATTAGCCACACAGGCAGGAGGCAGACTGAACCCGGACACTGAGGAAAATATCTTGAAACTGGCATATGAACAGGGATTTGATTTTGCGGTGATGTATGGACAGACAGAAGCAACAGCCAGAATGACGTGCCATTTTCTTAACAGGGATCCGGAACATATTCATAGCGTTGGAAAGCCTGTTGCCGGTGGAAATATTTCTATACTTGATGGCGAGGTAATGTATTCCGGGCCAAATGTGTCCCTTGGATATGCCGAAGGTTTTGAGAATCTTGCGTTAGGAGACGAGAACAAAGGAATTTTGCATACCGGCGATATCGGGAAGATTGATAAAGACGGATTTTTGTATATTACCGGAAGAATAAAGAGAATTGCCAAAGCAGGCGGGAAGAGAATTAATCTTGATGAGCTTGAGGCAATAATAGAACATAATAGTGGAATGCGGACGGCATGTATTGAAAAGGATGGCTGTATATGTATAATGGTTATTTCTGGTGACAGCAGCATTTTAGACGGAATACAGAATGAAGTAATCAGTTTACTTAATGTAAATAGGCGGTTTGTCAGGACATATTCAATAAAGGAATTGCCGGTTAATACACATGGTAAAAGAGATTATAATAAGTTGGCAGCTATGTTGACATAAGAGAAAGGCGGGATTGACATTAAAGCGGGAATGATAACAGCATTACAATATCAGGCATATTACAATTCAATGATATTGGACAGGAAAGACTATGATAATATAATATGTAATAAGTATATACCTTTGGTTGTAAGGCATCCGCTGTCAAGCCACGTTGATTTTGCATATGAAGGAATATTGGAAACTTATCCTGACGGTCTTGATAAGCGCAGATTCACCGGAGTATCCGAAGATATAGTCAAATATATCAGGGAAGAGGTGAACGACGGATGGTATGTGGTTACATCTGCCAATGAATATTATCTTGAAGGGAAGATGATGTCAGGCGTAAGGTATTTCAGGCACGATATAATGATAAGCGATTATGATGATGCTGCGAAAACTTTCAAGACGATAGGATACGATGCATCAGGCCATTATAGGGAGTCAGAAGTTTCTTATAACAGTATGAATAAGGCATATTATTCGTTGCAGAACGAATGGGAATTTGAGACAAGTCTGTTTAAAATTAATGACAGAACTTATGATATTGATATAGATAGAATCAGATATGACTTGTCACAATATCTGGATGCGGTTAATCCGGTGACGGGATACCTGGATGAATTTATTGCCGGCAAGGCGGATGGCAAATGGCTTAACAACGGAATAGAACCGTATTCAGGAATCAGGTGTCTGGATTATCTGGAAAAAGTGCTTTCCGGAACATCCGGGATTAATGAGGAACGCTCGATAACCGTGGTCAAAGAACATATAGATGTTATTGAGTGTGCATTGAATAAACTAAAACAGCATGGAGTCTCGGATTATGATGCGGGTCTTATGAGCGAAATAAAGCAGCTTATCAGAATGCTCAAGATGCAGCATATTAAATATATAGAATTTGAAGAAGATGGTCTTACCGACCGTATGGCAGACAGTGTCAGAAGATTGAAGGATAAAGAGTATACTTTGCTAAAAGGGGTGTGCGGATGAAGAAACTTAAACTGGCAGACAATTTGATAAATGAAAGCGCATCACAGGCTTTTTACTATATGATGTCGGGTGGTGCGGATGAAAACATTGAATTTATGTGTAATAATTACATTCCTATATGTGTAAAAAATCACAATGGAGCGCATGCGGACTTTGAGTTTGACGGAATATATGATGACCGTATATCGCCGATTGAGAAACTTACTGTTATTGGACATGTTGACAATCTCGCGGGATATATCCGCAAGGCGATAGAACACGACGTATATGTGGTGGTAACCTGTGACCAGCATAAGAATCCTGATTATGGGGATGTGGTAAGATATAATAATTTTGTCCTTATATACGGATATGATGAGGAAGGGAAAGTTTGGTGTCGGACATATGGAGCGGATCACAAGATAGAAACACAGTATGTTGAATTAAATAAAATAGTGGAATCATATGAGACGTTGGAAGCAGAATGGGATTATGAAGTATATTTCTTTAGAAAAAGAAAGAATTATTCGGAGAATGTCAATACTCTGAAAATCGCAAATCAACTCAGGGCATATCTGGATAATCATCGGGAATATGATGACAAGATAGATATTACAGGGTTTGAACATGTATATGGGAATGCGGTGTATGATTTCCTTATCAAAAGCATTAAGAAATCAGAAGTAAAGAATCCGCGTTCATATGAAATGTTAGCGGAACATAAGCAAATTGTGGGTTGTATTTTGAGATACGCCTTAAAAGATGGCTATACAATGGTAGAGAACAGAGTTTCGACACTTGTAACGCTTGGGGAAGAGGCTTTGACGCAATGCCGGGAGTATCTCATTTCCCATAAATCATCAATGGCACGTAAACTGATAAAAACGACTAAAATAATACAGCATGAAGAATACGATTTATTTAATGAAGTAATCGGGATTATAACAAACGGAGGTTATACTAATGATAGCAATATTGGATTGCAGAGAACTGAAATATAGGATTCAAAGAAAATTAAATCATAGATTTGGAGACGATATAAAGATTAAATTTGAACATGATGAGGCTGAACTGATGCGGGATAGTCAGCAGTGTGACATTTTATTTATTCCTGATAGGTTGTCTTTAAAAAGCAATTCCGGGTATGAATTGTGCAAAAAATTGCATGGAAAAAATCCGGACTGCTATGTGGTAGTGGTTGGGGCTGATCATAGTGAAGCGTATCAGGGATATTTGTGTGGAATCAATAATTACATAAGAGCAGATTATGTTGATGAGGATCTGGATAGATGTCTTGACAGTGTCGAATATATTTTTCGGGACAAACAATATATTGATTTTAAAGTGATTCACTCAGGCACTATGAAAATAGATGCGGATGATATTATATATGTAGAAACTAGCAAAAGAAATACTGTAATCCATACGGCAACAAAAGATTATGTCAGCAGTATGAGCATAAGTGCGATGGAACAGGTATTGCCTACAAAGTATTTTATTCGTACGGCCAGAAGCCATATAGTGAACATTCATAAAATTAAGGAGGCGAAAAAAACATATATTTTGACTTGTGCTTGTAATGAGCATATACCATTGAGCCGGAGCCGTAAAAACGATTTTATGGAACTTTGGAGTAAAGAAAGGAGAACAGACATATGAAAAAATCTATATTAATTATTCTTGGAGCTTTAATACTGATGATTGCAGTGGGCGGATTTATCTTTATAAAATGTCACAATGATAAGGAAGGGGAAGATGATCTTTCCAGTGCCGATAAAGACATTATTGTTGTTACTGAAGCGTATCCGACTACATTTGTTATATATGGTGATGATATAGAGTTCGACGAAAAAATCAATAGAAAGATCATATCGGAAATTACCGAGGAGAGTCTTTACAATTCTGACGGCTATACATATCTGATAGTGAATGACTTAGATAACAAGGCGCATCTTACAAAAGAAGATATCCATGTGATTGATAAATTTCTTGATAATGAGCATAACAATTTTGTGTACTTGGGCACAGAATCATTAGAACGCATGTTAAGTGAGGGTTTATTTGGAGAGAATGAAAATGTATATGAACCAGATGATCTCGCGGTAGGAGTTTACCATGAAGCTGGGAATCGTATTGTTACGGCTGGAATGTACAAGAAAGGCGCCGAGTATAACTTGGCGGAAATTCTTATACATATGCATAGTTATGCTTTGAAGATGTAGGAGGAAGACATTGATAAAATTACAAAATGTTGAGAAGGTATACAAATCAGAAGACGGCAATGTTACTGCCCTTAATGACATAAATCTTGAATTTGAAAGTTCGGGAATGGTGTTTGTGGTTGGAAGGAGCGGCAGCGGCAAAACAACATTGTTGAACATTATCGGAAGTCTGGATCATATAGATAATGGAGAGGTTAGTGTAACGTTTCCGAATGAGGATGAATATAATCTTAGCGCAGCCTCGGAAAAAGAACTTGATGAATACCGTAACCTGCATGTTGGATTTGTGTTTCAGGAGTACAACCTTCTGAAAGATTGGAGCATAAGAGATAACATATTGCTGCCTGTAAGGCAGCAATATACCGAGGGGGCCGAGCAGGAAGAAGAGAAGATTCTTGAGCAGGTTCTGCATGAAACGGATCTGAATATCAAACCGGAAAGAAAAGCGAATGAACTCAGTGGAGGACAGGCGCAACGTGTTGCAATAGCGCGTGCGATAGTAAAGAATCCGGAGATTATTCTGGCGGATGAACCAACCGGTAATCTTGACGATAAAACATCAATAAAGATAATAGAAATTTTAAAACGCATTTCCAAGACAAAACTTGTAATAATGGTTACACATGATGAGAGTATGGCGCAGGTATATGCTGACAGAATAATCAGGGTTGCGGATGGTGTGATTGTATCTGATGAATATATCAACGACAATGAATATGAGGTTGGCGTATATGCGACGGACGAACCGGAAACGCCAGCGCATAAATTTCACGGACGCCTTGCCGGAGTAATGCTGAGCATAGAGAAAATTTTCTTGCAGGTTACCGGAAAAAGAACATATAATGTGTGCGTGGAACATATAGGACATGAGCGTGAGGAGGAGCCGAATATTTGTGAATATCAGCAAAAATCGGTTAAACCGTTAAATCGTAAAATGGTTCTGAAAACAGCGTTTATGAATCTGAAAAAGCGAAAAGCAAGATTGGCTATAACTACGGCGGTATTTATGGTTACAATTTTTGTGCTTTTGTTCGTGTCAGAAGTGATTGTTTCTATGCCGGGGAAGGCAATAGATGAATGCATCAGAGAACGAGGTATCGAAGAGATATATTTAAAATCAATAGTGGAATACAAGAATGCATACAGGCAAACCGATTTTGCGCAATCAGGCAATAACGATTTTGTGAAGGAAAATGTTGCAACTGTATGGAAAGATTTTGATATTGAAAGGTATGCATCCGGTTTGGCACTGGTGTCTGATAACAACGGTGTGGATTTTTTTACCGGTAAAGGCTTAGGCGAGGCAGAGATTATTTCCGGTAGAGAACCTGTTGCGGAGGATGAAATCTGTATAACAGATTATATGGCTGATCAGATGGATTTAACACAGGATCCGGTCGGAATGGCGGTTTACTGTTATGGAGCCAAATTGAAAATTACCGGGATTGTCGGAACTGATTATAAACAGAAGGATATTGTCAAAAAAATCAGGTATAGCAAGTTGACAAACGATGAAATTTATGACATTCAACATGTATATGAAAGAGCATATTGTACGGACGGATTGTGGAATTATCTCTCAAAAAATGCTACATATATGAGGTTGAAGTCGGCAGATCTGTTTCAACGCGGGGAACAGGCATATTTAGAGGGAGAGATAGCAGCGGCTTCGGTAAGGGATGTAACGGCGGATGAACTGATATACGGAAGGCGGCCGGAGGCGGCGAATGAAATAGTTGTGTCGAAAGATCTGCTGGATAGAGGGTATGTGTCGCTTGAGGATGACAACATGACAACCTTTACTGCATATGACCTGGGTGCGGAGAAGTATAATGGAGCATATACAGGCATGCTTAATCTTCATAATTATTCGGATTCGTTTAAGGTGGTGGGAATAGCAGATAAAAAAGACGTGCAGATGTATATGTATGATGAAACGTATGATGAGATAAGAAACGATTTTTTTACGGATTGTATTCTGGATGTATATGGAATTAAAACAAATGGAAAACAAATAAGTAAATATGTTGATTCGTCATATCGGGATGGCGTATATGTTGACCATCCGTTGGCGGATGCTGTCGTAAGCGTTTATCAAGTCAGAAGTTCATTGGAAAAATATGGAGTGCTAATCATAATTGTTTTTGCAATGCTCAGCATTCTGTTAAATCTGGCGTTTATATCATATAGCATATATGACAACCGTAAGAATATAGGCGTGCTTAGGGCGATGGGTGTACGACGTAAAGATATAATTGCTATTTTCATGGCAGAAGCAATAGTTATGGCACTGGCATCATATGTTATAGCTAATGCCCTGATGTTTGTGCTGATTGGCAAGGTTAATCAGTCACTATCGTCCGCAGAGAATGGATATATAGCATATTTTCACAGAAGCACGGTAATGGCATTGGTGATATTCATTATAGCGATTGTGATGACGGTGGCATCTGCAATAGGTCCGGTTATTGCAATGTCCAGAAAAAAACCGGTTTCGCTTATCAGATCATAATAAAAAGAAAAGTAAAGACCATAGACAGAAGATGGAGCGTATTATACGCTCCACCTTCCGCTTGCTCCGCATGGAAGAACAAGACCGCTCTGTGTCACAGGAAGACCGATTTCGGAAGCTTCCACCGTGCCGCCGTGGCGGGATTTCACAGCCAGGCTTAACATATATGTCAGGACGGCCGGGGCCAGACCTGTGGTGTATGAATTAATAAGGAAGAAAAGCGGATTATCAGATAACAGCTTTTCACAGAGGCATATAAGCGGATATACGGCATCCTCTATTTTCCATATTTCTCCGCCGGGACCTCTTCCGTAGGAAGGCGGATCCATGATTATTCCGTCGTAGTGATTGCCACGGCGGATTTCGCGTTCGACGAATTTCTGACAGTCATCCACGAGCCATCTTATAGGAGCATCCGATAAGCCGGAAGAAGCGGCGTTTTCTTTGGCCCATCCGACCATTCCCTTGGATGCGTCGACATGTGTGACATTCGCACCGGCAGCGGCGGCAGCCAACGTGGCACCTCCGGTATATGCGAACAAGTTAAGAACCTTGACTGGTCTGCCGGCATTCTTTATTTTATCACTGAACCAGTCCCAGTTTACTGCCTGCTCAGGAAATAAGCCGGTGTGCTTGAACGAGAACGGCTTCAGGTTAAACGTTAAGTTCTTATAATTAATGGACCATTGATTCGGAAGCTTATGGAATTCCCATTCACCGCCCCCGCGGTTGCTTCTGTGGTAGTGTCCGTTCATATTTTTCCAGCCCGGGTGTTTTCGGTCGGTGCGCCATATGACCTGCGGGTCCGGACGTACCAGGATATAATCTCCCCAGCGCTCCAGCTTCTCGCCGGATGATGTATCAATAACTTCGTAGTCTTTCCAATTATCTGCAATCCACATTGTGTTTCTCCCTATTATAATATGAAGTGATAGATTTGTATCTCTTCCATATTATACATACAGACCTGCGCCAAGTCAATTATTCGGCACCGGGTCCGGAAATATAATTGTACTAAAAAAAATACAATAAAAATGTATTGATTTTTTCTTCTATATACTATATACTAGTATTCGCTGTGACATGATAGCGATGAAACGTGAGGTTGCTGCCCGATAATGTGGCAGGTTTTCCGCGGAGCGAATGTCAAGTTAGGAAACTGACGACAAGTCACTGTACAACTTACCATCTGCTTATATGCAGAGATGACCGTGTAACGGTCGCGGCGAAGAAGAATTTCTTCTTTTTTCTAAGAAGAGGCGCGACACACACGGGGATGTGTACAGTCACCACTTGTTGTACTTCAGATTTATAAGTACGAAAAGGAGGCGGCTTTTTTTATGGCAAGTCAAGTAATGAGAATCACACTTAAAGCTTACGATCATCAGTTGGTAGATCAGTCAGCTAAGAAAATTATCGAGACTGTTAAGAAGACAGGATCTCAGGTGAGTGGACCGGTACCTCTTCCTACTAAGAAGGAAGTTGTTACAATCCTCAGAGCTGTTCATAAGTACAAAGATTCAAGAGAACAGTTTGAGCAGAGAACACACAAGAGATTAATCGATATCATTACTCCTACACAGAAGACTGTAGATGCTCTCTCAAGATTAGAGATGCCTGCAGGTGTGTACATCGACATTAAGATGAAGAACAAATAATGTCGGATATTTTTTAAGTAAGTAAGTCCTGAAGGGTTTTATATAAAACTGTTCTAGGATGTTCGCGGCAACGCGAACCGCTGTAGATTTAACAGGAGGTATTATTCAATGAAGAAAGCAATTTTAGCTACTAAGGTTGGAATGACACAGATCTTCAATGATGAAGGCGTGCTTGTTCCGGTAACTGTATTGCAGGCAGGACCTTGTGTTGTAACACAGGTTAAGACAGTCGAGAACGACGGTTATGCAGCAGTTCAGGTCGGATTTGTTGACAAGAAAGAGAAAGTTGTTAATGTTGACAAGAACGGCAAGAAAGAAATCAGAAACAGACATGGCGTTAATAAGGCTGAGAAAGGTCATTTTGACAAGGCCGGCGTTTCTTACAAGAGATTCCTTAAGGAGTTCAAGTTTGAGAATGCAGCTGATTACTCAGTAAAAGACGAGATCAAGGCAGATATATTTGAAGCCGGCGATAAGATTGACGCAACTGCTATTTCCAAAGGAAAAGGATTCCAGGGCGCAATCAAGAGACTCGGACAGTCAAGAGGTCCTATGGCTCACGGTTCTAAGTTCCATCGCCATCAGGGTTCTAACGGTGCTTCATCTAACCCAAGCCGTGTATTCAAGGGCAAAGGAATGCCTGGACACATGGGTGCCAAGAAGATCACTATTCAGAATCTTGAAGTTGTCAGAGTAGATGCTGACAAGAACTTAATCCTTGTTAAGGGTGCGGTTCCTGGAGCTAAGAAATCATTAGTAACATTGAAAGAGACAGTAAAGTCAGCTAAATAGTTGATTTTCAGGAAGGAGGAACACACAGATGGCAAAGGTATCTGTTTACAATATTGAAGGCAATAAAGTTGGCGATATGGAGCTTAATGATGCTGTATTCGGTGTTGAAGTTAACGAACATCTTGTACACATGGCAGTAGTAAGCCAGCTTGCTAATAAGAGACAGGGCACACAGAGTGCCAAGACCCGTTCAGAAGTCAGCGGTGGCGGACGTAAGCCATGGAGACAGAAGGGTACAGGTCATGCCCGTCAGGGTTCAACAAGAGCTCCTCAGTGGACAGGCGGCGGAATCGTATTTGCTCCGAAGCCAAGAGATTACTCTTTCAAGATGAACAAGAAAGAGAAGAATCTTGCTCTTAAATCAGTTCTTACCTCAAAGGTAGCTGAAGACAAACTTATCGTATTAGACAGCATCAGCTTCGATGAAATCAAGACAAAGAAAATGGTAGCTGTTCTTAATAATCTTAAAGCTGATAAAGCTTTGGTAGTTCTTAACGACAATGACAAGAATGTAATTCTTTCAGCTAAGAACATTCCGGATGTAAAGACTGCATTAACTAACACAATCAATGTATATGACATACTTAAGTATGACAAACTCATTGTTACCAAGGATGCAGTAGCAACTATCGAGGAGGTGTATGCATAATGGCAAACGTACAGTATTATGACGTAATCCTTAAACCGGTTATAACAGAGAAGAGTATGGAAGACATGAGCGCTAAGAAATACACATTCCTTGTTCACCCGGAAGCTAACAAGACTCAGATTAAAGAAGCAGTTGAGAAAATGTTCGAGGGAACCAAGGTTGCCAAGGTCAACACAATGAACCTTGACGGCAAGACCCGCAGAAGAGGAAATGTTTTCGGTAAGACAGCTGCTAAGAAGAAAGCAATCGTACAGCTCACAGAAGACAGTGCTGACATCGAGATTTTCTCAGGACTTTAATCACATAGCGGTGCAGAAAAGTCGATGAAAATATTGCATCGCTCATAACAAAGAGACATCGAAAGGAGAAACAAAGAAATGGGAATTAAGACATATAACCCATATACACCGTCAAGACGTAATATGACCGGTTCTGATTTTTCAGAGATCACCAAGAAGACACCTGAGAAATCACTTCTTGACAGCAAGAAGAAGAACGCTGGACGTAATAACCAGGGTAAGATTACCGTTAGACATCAGGGCGGCGGAAACAGACAGAAATACAGACTTATCGATTTCAAGAGAAATAACAAGGATGGAATTCCTGCAACAGTTATCGGAATCGAATATGATCCAAACAGAACAGCAAATATCGCTTTGATCTGCTATGCAGACGGCGAGAAGAGATATATCCTTGCACCACAGGGACTTACAGACGGCATGAAGGTTATGAACGGACCTGAAGCTGAAGTAAGAGTTGGTAACTGCTTACCACTTGAGAACATCCCGGTTGGTACAGAAATCCACAACATCGAGCTTTATCCTGGAAGAGGCGGACAGCTTGTTCGTACAGCAGGCGTTTCTGCACAGCTTATGGCTAAGGAAGGCAAGTATGCAACACTCAGACTTCCGTCAGGCGAGATGAGAATGGTACCTATTATCTGCCGTGCAACAATCGGTACAGTAGGTAACTCAGAGCACAGCCTTATTAATATCGGTAAGGCAGGACGTAAGCGTCACATGGGTATCCGTCCTACAGTTCGTGGTTCTGTTATGAACCCTAATGACCATCCACACGGTGGTGGTGAAGGTAAGGCTCCGGTTGGTCGTTCAGGACCTATGACACCTTGGGGCAAGCCGGCACTCGGTCTTAAGACAAGAAAGAAGAACAAAACTTCTAACAAGCTTATTGTAAGAAGAAGAGACGGTAAGAGCATCAAATAAAGGAGGTCAAATTTATGGCACGTTCATTAAAAAAAGGACCATTTGCAGATGAAAGCCTTCTTAAGAAGGTTGACGTTATGAACGCAGCAGGCGACAAGTCAGTTATTAAGACATGGTCACGCCGTTCTACAATCTATCCTCAGATGGTTGGACATACAATAGCAGTTCACGATGGCAGAAAACACGTTCCTGTTTATGTAACAGAAGATATGGTTGGACATAAGCTCGGAGAGTTCGTTGCTACAAGAACATTCAGAGGACATGGAAAAGACGAGAAAAAATCAAAATCTCGTTAATTGACAGGATTTCGTAAAGGAGGTTAAAATCCATGGCAAAAGGACATAGATCCCAGATTAAAAGAGAGAGAAATGCCAATAAGGACACAAGACCATCAGCTAAGTTGTCTTATGCAAGAGTTTCTGTCCAGAAGGCATGCTTTGTTTTAGACGCAATCCGTGGAAAAGATGTTGCAACAGCTCTTGCGATTGTAACATATAATCCTAGATATGCTTCTACATTGATAGAGAAACTTTTAAAATCAGCTGTCGCTAATGCCGAGAATAATAACGGCATGAAGGCAGAGAATCTTTTCGTTGAAGAGTGCTACGCAAACAAGGGACCTACAATGAAGAGAGTTAGACCGAGAGCACAGGGCAGAGCTTACAGAATCGAGAAGAGAATGAGCCACATCACAATCGTGCTTAATGAAAGATAGAAAGGAGAACACACATGGGACAGAAAGTTAATCCTCATGGCTTGAGAGTCGGTGTTATTAAAGACTGGGACTCAAAGTGGTATGCTGACGCTGATTTCAGTGATAACCTTGTTGAAGATTATAACATCAGAAAATTCATCAAGAAGAGACTTTACAGCGCAGGCATTTCAAAGATTGAGATAGAGAGAGCATCTGACAGAGTTAAGATTTACATCTACACTGCTAAACCGGGTGTGGTAATCGGTAAAGGCGGAGCTGATATCGAGAAACTTAAAGCTGATGTTCAGAAGCTTACAGACAAGAAGTTATCAATAGATATTAAAGAAGTAAAGAGACCGGACAACGACGCACAGCTCGTTGCCGAGAACATTGCACTTCAGCTTGAAAACCGTGTATCTTTCAGAAGAGCTATGAAATCGGTTATGACAAGAACAATGAAGTCAGGCGCTAAGGGTATTAAGACATCAGTATCCGGACGTCTTGGCGGAGCAGATATGGCTCGTACAGAATTTTACAGCGAAGGAACAATTCCTCTTCAGACATTACGTGCTGACATTGATTATGGATTTGCTGAGGCAGATACAACATATGGTAAAGTCGGCGTTAAGGTATGGATCTACAAGGGCGAGGTTCTTCCGGTTAAATCATCTAAGGAAGGGAGCGAACAGTAATGTTATTACCTAAGAGAGTTAAACATCGTAAGCAGTTTCGTGGTTCAATGGCTGGTAAAGCTACAAGAGGCAATAAGGTAGTATATGGTGATTTTGGTATTGTCGCTCTTGAACCAAAGTGGGTAACTTCAAGACAGATTGAGGCAGCCCGTATCGCAATGACACGTTACATTAAGCGTGGTGGTAAAGTATGGATTAAATTATTCCCTGACAAGCCTTATACTCATAAGCCGTTAGGTGTCAGAATGGGTAAAGGAAAAGGTGCAGTAGAATATTGGGTAGCAGTTGTTAAACCGGGACGTGTAATGTTCGAAATCGGCGGAGTTTCAGAAGAACTCGCAAGAGAAGCTTTACGTCTCGCTATGCACAAACTTCCTCTTAAGTGTAAGGTAGTTTCTCGTGCGGAATTAGAAGGCGGTGATAACAGTGAAAATTAATAAGTATGTAGAAGAATTAAATGCAAAGACATCTGCAGAATTAAACAAAGAATTAGTAGCTGCTAAAAAGGAATTATTCAATTTAAGATTCCAGAACGCAACAAATCAGCTGGATAACACAAGCAGAATCAAAGAAGTTAGAAAGAACATTGCAAGAATCCAGACTGTTATGGCTTCAAAGGCTGCTTTATAATCCGAGGAAGGAGGAATTTGTTGTGGAAGAAAGAAATTTAAGAAAAACACGTACCGGCAAGGTCGTAAGCAATAAGATGGATAAGACAATCGTAGTTGCAGTTGAGGACCATGTAAAGCATCCTCTTTATAACAAGATTGTTAAGAGAACTTACAAATTACAGGCACATGATGAGAACAATGAATGCCAGGTTGGTGACATCGTAAAGGTTATGGAAACAAGACCTTTATCCAAGACCAAGAGATGGAGATTTGTTGAACTTATCAGCAGAGCTGAGTAATTATCGAATAATTTTGAAGGAGGATTACCTGCATGATTCAGCAAGAGACAAGACTTAGAGTCGCTGATAACACAGGTGCAAAAGAGCTTCTTTGCATCAGAGTTATGGGTGGATCTACAAGAAGATATGCTAACATCGGTGATGTTATAGTCGCTTCAGTTAAAGATGCAACACCAGGTGGCGTTGTTAAAAAAGGCGATGTAGTTAAAGCCGTAGTAGTTCGTACAGTCAAAGGTGCTCGTCGTAAAGACGGATCATATATTAAATTTGATGATAACGCTGCCGTAATTATCAAGGAAGACAAGAACCCTAAGGGAACACGTATTTTCGGACCGGTAGCAAGAGAGTTAAGAGATAAACAGTTTATGAAAATTGTTTCATTAGCTCCGGAAGTATTATAGGAGGTGCGACTGTGTCAACATTAAAGATTAAAAAAGGCGACCTTGTCAGAGTAATCGCGGGCAAGGATAAAGACAGAGAAGGCAAAGTAACATCTGTTGATGCTAAGAACCATAAGGTTGTTGTTGAAGGCATTAACATGGTTACAAAGCACACCAAACCAAGTGCACAGAACCAGAATGGTGGAATTGTTCATCAGGAAGCTCCGATTGATATTTCCAACGTTATGTATGTACACAAGGGAAAAACAACAAGAGTAGGCTTCAAGATTGACGGCGACAAGAAGGTTCGTGTTGCCAAGTCAACCGGAGAAGTTATCGATTAATTTAGGAAAGGAGGTCTGTAACGGTGAGCAGGCTCAAAGACTTATATAAGAGTGAAATCGTTGATGCAATGGTAAAGAAGTTCGGTTATAAGAACATTATGGAAGTACCAAAGCTCGACAAAATCGTTATAAACATGGGTGTTGGAGAAGCTAAAGATAATTCTAAGATTCTTGAAGTTGCTGTAAAGGAACTTGAGACAATAGCCGGACAGAAGGTTGTTACAACCAAGGCTAAGAATTCAGTAGCTAACTTCAAAATCAGAGAGGGAATGCCAATCGGATGTAAGACTACACTCCGTGGCGACAAGATGTACGAGTTCCTTGACAGACTTGTAAATCTCGCATTACCTCGAGTTCGTGACTTCAGAGGCGTAAGCGCTGATTCTTTTGACGGAAGAGGTAACTATGCACTCGGAATCAAAGAACAGATCATCTTCCCTGAAATCGAGTATGACAAGATTGACAAGGTAAGAGGTATGGATGTTATTATTGTAACAACTGCCAAGACTGATGAAGAAGCACGTGAATTATTGAGATTATTCAATATGCCATTCAAAAAATAAATTAGGAGGGAAATTCAATGGCTAAGACCTCGATGAAAGTTAAACAGCAGCGTAAGCAGAAGTTCTCAACAAGAGAATACACACGTTGCAAGATTTGTGGACGTCCACACGCTTATTTAAGAAAATATGGAATTTGCAGAATTTGCTTCCGTGAGTTAGCATATAAAGGACAGATTCCGGGCGTTAAGAAGGCAAGCTGGTAAGATATCAGCTATGATAAACGGCGCACACCGTGCGCGACAGATTGAAATTTAGGAGGATAATCAGATGACAGATCCAATCGCAGATATGCTTACCAGAATCCGTAATGCAAACACATCTAAACATGATACAGTTGATGTTCCTGCTTCAAAGATGAAGGTTTCAATAGCTGATATTCTTTTTAAGGAAGGATATATTCAGAAGTATGAGCTCGTTGATGACGGTAGCTTCAAGACTATCCGCATTACATTAAAGTATGGCAAGGATAAAAATGAAAAGATCATTACAGGTCTCAAGAGAATCTCAAAACCAGGTCTTCGTGTATACGCAGGCAAGGATGAGTTACCTAGAGTTCTCGGCGGACTTGGTATCGCAATCATTTCAACAAATCAGGGCGTAGTTACTGACAAGGAAGCAAGAAAGCTTAATGTCGGCGGCGAAGTTCTTGCATACATCTGGTAATTAAATTACCGGGTGTGTGACAACCCTGCGGGGTACATACCCTGCAAGAACGAAACTATTAACAGACGATAACAATCGTCATACCCAATAAGGAGGTACGCGGCATGTCACGTATAGGAAGAATGCCTATCGCTTTACCGGCAGGAGTTACTGTCGATATTGCAGAAAATAACAAAGTGACTGTAAAAGGACCAAAGGGAACTCTTGAAAGAGTATTACCTGCGGAAATGGAGATAAAACTCGACGGAACAACAGTTACTGTATCAAGACCTAACGATCTCAAGAAGATGAAATCATTACATGGTCTTACAAGAACACTTATTCACAATATGGTAGTTGGTGTTACCGAAGGATATGAGAAGAAACTCGAAGTTAACGGTGTAGGTTACAGAGCACAGAAGAACGGTAAGACACTTGTTCTTTCACTCGGATATTCACATCCGGTTGAGATGACCGATCCTGAAGGAATCGAAGTAGCAGTTGACGGACAGAACCTTATCATCGTTAAAGGTATTGACAAAGAAAAAGTTGGCCAGTATGCAGCTGAAATCAGAAGCAAGAGAGAGCCTGAACCATACAAGGGTAAAGGTATCAAGTATGTTGATGAAGTTATCAGACGTAAAGTTGGTAAGACTGGTAAGAAATAATTAAAGGAGTGAACAAAAATGGTTAGTAAAGACAACAGATCTGTAGTTCGTCAGAACAAACACAGAAAAATACGTAATCGTTTCAGCGGAACAGCTGAGAGACCAAGACTTGCGGTATTCAGAAGTAATAATCATATGTACGCTCAGATTATTGATGATACAGTTGGAAAGACTCTCGTAGCAGCTTCTACACTTGAAAAAGACGTTAAGGCTGAACTTGAGAAGACAAATGACGTAGCAGCAGCTGCTTACTTAGGAACAGTAATTGCTAAGAAAGCACTTGAGAACGGAATTAAAACTGTAGTCTTCGATAGAGGCGGTTTCATATATCAGGGCAAAGTAAAAGCATTAGCAGAGGCAGCAAGAGAAGCTGGCCTTGAATTCTAGCAGGAAGGAGAAACAGATGAAACATACAATTATTGATGCTCATGACTTAGAGTTAAACGATAAAGTAGTATCAATCAAGCGTGTTACAAAGGTTGTTAAAGGTGGTCGTCATTTCAGATTTGCTGCTTTAGTAGTAGTTGGAGACGGAAACGGACACGTTGGCGCCGGAATTGGTAAAGCAATGGAAATTCCTGAAGCTATCCGCAAGGGAAAAGAAGATGCTATGAAGAGACTTGTTTCTGTTCCTGTAGATGAGAACGGAAGTATTCCGCACGATATGATTGGTAAATTTGGCAGCTCTTCAGTTCTTTTGAAGAAGGCTCCGGAAGGTACCGGTGTTATCGCCGGAGGTCCTGCTCGTAGCGTAATCGAGATGGCCGGCATTACAAACATCCGTACAAAATCATTAGGCTCAAACAACAAGCAGAACGTAGTTCTCGCTACAATCGAAGGCTTATCACAGCTTAAGACACCTGAAGAGGTAGCCAAGCTCCGTGGCAAGACCGTAGAAGAGCTCTACAAATAAGGAGGTAGCGAAGAATGGCAGAGAAGTTAAAAGTAACATTAGTTAAATCAACAATCGGTGCTATACCAAAGCAGGTTAAAACTGTTGAAGCACTCGGACTTAACAAACTTAACAAAACTGTTGAATTACCTGACAATGACGCAGTAAGAGGCATGATTTTCAAGGTTAGACATTTAGTTAAGGTAGAAGAAATATAATTTTTCGGATAAGGAGGTGTAAAAATGGATTTATCAAATTTACAGCCTGCAGCAGGTTCTAAGCAAAGCGATAATTTCAGAAGAGGCCGTGGACACGGTTCAGGAAATGGTAAGACTGCCGGTAAGGGCCATAAGGGTCAGAAAGCTCGTTCAGGAGCACCAAGACCGGGCTTTGAAGGTGGACAGATGCCATTATATAGAAGATTACCTAAGAGAGGATTCACTAACAGAAATTCTCTTACAATCGTAGGAATCAATTTATCAGCACTTGAAGGCTTTGAAGATGGTGCAGTAGTTACAGTTGATTCACTCATCGAATCAGGTATCGTAAGAAATCCTAAGGATGGAGTAAAGATTCTTGGAAACGGAGAATTAACTAAGAAGCTCACTGTTAAGGCTAACGCTTTCAGCGCATCAGCTAAGGAGAAGATTGAAGCTCTTGGTGGAACCTGCGAGGTGATTTAATGTTTAAAACATTAGCAAATGCATTCAGAATTAAAGAAATTAGAAATAAAATACTGTTTACTCTTGCAATGTTAGTTGTTATCAGGATAGGAAGTATTCTTCCTATCCCGGGAGTAAACACAGATTATTTTACTAATTTGTTTAATACAACAGCAACTGGAGATCAGTTCAGTTTCGTCAATGCACTTACAGGTGGTTCACTGCTTAAGATGTCAGTATTTGCATTAAGCATTACACCATACATCACATCTTCAATCATAATGCAGCTCCTCACAATAGCAATTCCGAAGCTTGAGGAGTTACAGAAAGACGGAGAAGACGGAAGGAAGAAAATCGCAACGATCACGCGTTATGTAACAATAGCGCTTTCGCTGATTGAGGGTATAGCAATGGTCATCGGCTTCGGCAGACAGGGCCTTATCAGTAATTACTCATCAATGACTACATTCCATAAGATTTTCTCAGGTGTCATGATGGTATCCATCCTGACAGCCGGTTCGGCTCTTCTTATGTGGATTGGTGAAACAATCACCGAAAAGGGTGTTGGTAACGGTATTTCAATAGTACTTGTAATAAATATTATTTCAAGCATGCCGGAAGATTTCGCAACTCTGTTTGAGACATTCATAAAAGGTAAATCTGTTTTAAACGGAACGATTGCAGCCGTAGTTATTCTTGCGGTAACAGTCGGTATTGTATTCCTCACCGTAATACTTTGTGCGGGCGAGAGAAGAATACCGGTTCAGTATTCCAAGAAAATACAAGGCCGCAAAACCTTTGGCGGACAGTCATCACATATTCCGCTTAAAGTTAACACAGCAGGCGTTATTCCGGTTATTTTCGCACAGACACTTATGTCATTCCCGCTTATGATAGCAGCTTTCTTTACTGTGGATTACAGTACTGTAGGTGGTAAGATTTTACTTTCGCTTTCATCGGGTAACTGGTTTAACAGAAACAACATGATATATACCCTTGGTGTGATTCTGTACATTGTGTTGAATATTTTCTTCGCATATTTCTATACATCAATCACATTCAACCCTCTTGAGATTGCCAATAACATGAAGAAGAGCGGTGGATTTATTCCGGGTATCAGACCTGGTAAGCCTACGTCGGATTACCTTACATCTGTACTTAACAAGATTATTTTTATCGGTGTAATCGGACTTATCGTAGTTGCACTTATACCGATTGTATTCTCAGGACTGTTTAACGCAAATGTTTCATTTGGCGGTACATCAATCATCATTGTTGTCGGAGTTGTTATTGAGACACTCAGGCAGATTGAGTCACAGATGGTTGTAAGAGATTACAAGGGATTCCTTAACACCTGATTATAAGTGAAAGGGCGGTAATAATTATGAAGATCATAATGCTTGGAGCTCCTGGAGCAGGAAAAGGTACTCAGGCAGAGAAAATCTGTGCAAAGTATAACATTCCTCATATCTCAACCGGAGATATTTTCAGGGCAAATATCAAAAATAATACAGAACTCGGTCAGAAAGCAAAGTCATACATGGATCAGGGACTTCTTGTTCCGGATGAACTTGTGGTTGACCTTGTAGTTGACAGAGTTAAAGCTGACGACTGCAGGAACGGATACGTTCTCGATGGTTTCCCAAGAACCATTCCGCAGGCAGAAGCACTTGATAAAGCACTTGCAGCTAACGGAGAGAAAGTTGATTATGCAATTAACGTAGAAGTTCCGGATGAGAATATCATCAATCGTATGTCGGGAAGAAGAGCATGTCTTTCATGCGGTGCAACATATCATATTGTTCACATTCCTACCAAGGTTGAGGGTATCTGCGATAAGTGCGGAGCTGAGCTCGTTCTCAGAGACGATGATAAGCCTGAAACGGTTAAGAAGCGTCTTGATGTATATCATGAACAGACTCAGCCGTTAATTGATTACTATACAGATAAGGGCGTTCTTAATGAAGTGGACGGCACTAAGGATATGGATGAAGTATTCAGTGCGATCGTTGATATTTTAGGAGCGTAATTATGTCGGTAACGATTAAATCTCCAAGAGAAAAAGAACTTATGCGCGAGGCCGGTAAAATCCTCGCGCAGGTTCATAACGAACTTGGTAAAATAATCAAGCCGGGAATATCCACTTATGAGATAGACAAGGAAGGCGAAAGGCTGATACGCAGTTTTGGCTGTGAGCCTTCTTTCCTTAACTATCAGGGATATCCTGCTTCAATATGTGTATCAGTAAATGAGGAAGTCGTTCACGGAATTCCTTCCAGAACAAGGATTATCAAGGACGGCGATATCGTCAGTCTTGATGCCGGAGTGATCTGGAAAGGTTATCATTCGGATGCGGCAAGAACCCATGCGGTAGGTAATATTGATGATGCTGCAAAGCGTCTCATCAAAGTTACCGAGCAGAGTTTCTTTGAAGGCATTAAATATGCCAAAGCCGGTAATTATTTACATGAGATTTCCGCTGCAATCGGCAGTTACGCAGAATCGTTTGGATACGGAGTTGTCAAAGACCTGACCGGACACGGAATAGGAACACATCTCCACGAGGATCCGAATGTTCCTAATTACAAACAGCGTAATAAAGGCATTAAGCTTGAAGCCGGTATGACATTGGCAATCGAACCGATGATTAACGCTGGAACGTGGAAAGTGAGCTGGTTAGATGACGGCTGGACGGTTGTCACAAGAGACGGCAGGCTTTCGGCACATTATGAAAACACTGTTCTCATTACTGAAGATGGATGTGAAATCCTTTCATTGATCTGAGGTAAATATGACGGAAATAATTAAAGGCACTTTCTGTGAATCTGTTGCAGGACATGATGCGGGAAGCATATATGTGATAATCGGTAAGTCCGATGCATTGTATGTATGCGACGGGAAGTTAAAGACAATTGAGTCACCCAAACGTAAGAACCGCAGGCATGTGAGAATCCTGAATTACCGGGATGAAATGCTTCAGAACAAAATAGAGCAGAACAGAGTTAACAACGAGGATATTAAATATTCAATCAAAAATTATCTGATTCACATTAGAAATGTTGATTAGCAGGAGGTAAGTGAATGTCAAAGTCAGATGTTATCGAAATTGAAGGAACAGTAATTGAGAAACTCCCAAATGCAATGTTCCAGGTAGAGCTTGAAAACGGACATAAAGTCCTCGCTCACATAAGCGGAAAGCTCAGAATGAATTACATCAGAATAATTCCCGGAGATAAAGTAACACTTGAGTTATCACCGTATGATCTTTCAAAAGGAAGAATCATTTGGAGAGACAAATAAAATTTTTAAATTTTGCTTGTATTATATAACCCGGTGTGATACAATATCACTCGGACGTTTTTTCAACTTTATTATAAGTTGCTTTTTCGTGGAAAGGAGGATTTACCATGAAGGTTAGATCATCAGTTAAACCAATTTGTGAAAAATGCAAAGTCATTAAGAGAAAAGGAAATATCATGATTATCTGCGAAAATCCTAAGCACAAACAGCGTCAGGGTTAATCAGAATATTTTGATATCTATGCCCGGGGATGACTATATCCGTAGGCATATTTTGCGCGAAATACCTGTTTATCAGGTGATTTTGCGATGCAGATTGCGGCTGCAGTGGCGAACCACGCGGGTGAGTTGTCAGCCACTTTAAATAAATAGCTTTTAACAAAATAAGACAAATGGAGGTGTAATGCGCACATGGCTCGTATCGCTGGTGTAGATTTACCAAGAGAAAAACGTGTTGAAATCGGCCTTACCTATATATATGGAATCGGCAGAATCAGCTCAAATCGTATTCTTGCAGAAGCAAAAGTAAATCCGGACACTCGTGTTAAGGATCTTACTGATGAAGAAGTAGGCAGAATTAAAGATGTAATTGACGCTAGTCAGTTAGTAGAAGGTGATCTCAGAAGAGAGACCGCACTTAACATTAAGAGATTACAGGAAATCGGATGCTACAGAGGCATTCGTCACAGAAAAGGTCTTCCTGTAAGAGGACAGAAGACAAAGACAAACGCTAGAACTCGTAAGGGTCCTAAGAAAACAATCGCAAACAAGAAAAAATAATACCCGATGAATAAACGGGAACCCATAAGGGAGGTTAGTTTAGAAAATGGCTAAAGTTACAAAAAAAGTGACAAAGAAGCGTGTTAAGAAAAACGTTGAACGCGGACAGGCACATATCCAGTCATCATTCAATAATACAATCGTTACCATTACTGATACTGAAGGTAATGCATTGTCATGGTCAAGTGCCGGTGCCCTGGGATTTAGAGGTTCAAAGAAATCTACTCCTTATGCAGCTCAGATGGCAGCAGAAACTGCAACAAAGGCAGCTCTGGTACACGGTTTAAAGACTGTTGACGTTATGGTCAAAGGACCGGGATCAGGCCGCGAAGCAGCAATCAGAGCGCTTCAGGCATGTGGTCTTGAGGTTACCAGCATTAAGGATGTTACTCCGGTACCACACAACGGATGTCGTCCACCAAAACGTAGAAGAGTCTAATAGGAGGTGCTAAAAGAATGGCAGTTAATAGAGTTCCTGTTCTTAAGAGATGCAGATCACTTGGACTTGATCCAGTTTATTTAGGAATAGATAAGAAATCAAAAAGAAGATTAGAGAGAGCCGGCAAGAAGATAAGTGAATACGGACTTCAGCTTCGTGAGAAGCAGAAAGCTAAATTCATCTACGGCGTTCTCGAGAAACCATTTAGAAACTATTTTGTAAAAGCAGACAGAATGAGCGGCATGACAGGTGAGAACCTTATGTCAATGCTCGAGCTCAGACTTGATAATGTTATCTTCAGATTAGGTTTAGCAAGAACAAGAAAAGAAGCTAGACAGATCGTAGATCATAAGCATGTGCTTGTAAACGGAAAGCAGGTTAACATTCCGTCATACCTCGTAAGTGCCGGTGACACTATCGAGATTAAAGAGAAAGCTAAATCTTCACAGAGATATAAAGATATCCTTGAAGTAACAGGCGGAAGACTCGTACCGGAGTGGCTTGAAGCTGATCAGGAGAACCTTAAGGGAACAGTTAAGTCAGTTCCTACAAGAGAAATGATCGATGTACCGGTTGACGAGATGCTTATAGTCGAGTTATATTCTAAGTAATATATGACACCCTCAACAACATCAAACCCAAGAAGGAGGGGCTTTTAGTGTTCGAATTTGAGAAACCGAAAATCGAAATCGAAGAGATTTCTGAAGACAAAAGATATGGAAGATTTGTTGTAGAGCCGCTTGAGAGAGGCTATGGTACAACACTTGGTAATTCCCTCAGAAGAATTATGCTTTCATCACTTCCGGGCTCGGCAGTTAGCCAGGTTAAAATCGAAGGCGTTCTTCATGAGTTCAGTCCGATTCCGGGAGTAAAGGAAGATGTCAGTGACATCATTATGAATATTAAGAATCTCGCTATTAAGAACAACAGCGAATCCGGAGAGCCTAAGATTGCTTATATCGAGTGCGACGGAAGAGAAGGTGTTGTTACAGCAGCGGATATTCATGCAGATTCAGATATCGAGATTTTAAATCCGGATTTGGTTATAGCTACACTTAACGGTGGTGCTGACTGTAAGTTATTCATGGAACTTACAATCACTAACGGAAGGGGTTATGTAAGTTCTGACAAGAACAAGCATGAAGATACTCCTATCGGAGTACTCTCAATTGACTCAATCTATACACCGGTTGAACGTGTTAATCTTTCAGTACAGAACACCCGTGTTGGACAGATGACCGATTATGATAAACTTACACTTGAAGTTTATACTAACGGTACATTAGCACCGGACGATGCAGTAAGCCTTGCTGCAAAAGTACTCAGTGAACACCTTAATCTGTTCATTGACCTTTCAGAGAGCGCTAAGGCTGTTGATATTATGGTAGAGAAGGAAGACAACGAGAAGGAAAAAGTTCTTGAGATGAATATCGATGAACTTGAACTTTCAGTTCGTTCATACAACTGCCTTAAGAGAGCCGGTATCAACACTGTTGAAGAGTTATGTAACAAGACATCAGAAGATATGATGAAGGTAAGAAACCTTGGACGCAAGTCTTTGGAAGAAGTTCTTGCCAAATTAAAGGAGCTTGGATTACAGCTTAGTTCAGGCGATGACTAAATAGTAAAGGAGAAAGCAGCAAATGGCAGGTTATAGAAAGCTTGGAAGAACCGCAGATCAGAGAAAAGCTTTAATTAGAAACCAGGTAACAGCATTGCTTTACAATGGCAAGATTGTTACTACCGAAGCGAAAGCTAAGGAAATCCGCAAGGTTGCTGATGGATTAATTGCATTGGCAGTTAAGGAAAAAGATAACTTTGAAACTGTTACGGTTACCGCAAAAGTAGCTCGTAAAGATAAAGATGGCAAGAGAGTCAAAGAAGATGTTAACGGAAAGAAGAAAACAGTATACGATAACGTTGAAAAGACAATCAAGAAGGATGCTCCTTCAAGAGTTCATGCCAGAAGACAGATGCTCAAGGTTCTCTACTCTGTAACAGAGGTTCCGGCCGAAGCAGCAGGTAAGAAGAGAAATACTAAGGAAGTAAGCGTTGCCGATAAGTTATTCGACGAAATCGCTCCTAAGTATGCAGACCGTAAGGGCGGTTACACAAGAATCGTCAAGATCGGACAGCGTAAGGGCGATGCAGCAATGCAGGTACTTCTTGAGTTGGTTTAATACTGACATTGAATAAACAAATATCAGGACGAATGCTGTATGGCATTCGTCCGTTTTGTAAATAGCAGGAAAGGGCAGTCAGAATGGGAATAGTCAGAACCAAAGACCTTGTCTATGAATACATCAAAAGAGACGAGGACGGCAATGTTGAGGCAGTCAACAAAGCAGTGGACAATGTTAATATTGATATAGAGCCGGGTCAGTTTATAGCTATTCTCGGCCATAACGGTTCAGGTAAATCCACTCTCGCAAAGCATATCAATGCACTTTTGCTCCCGACAGAGGGTGCGGTGTATGTTGAAGATATGTCAACACAGGATGAGGATAAACTCTGGGACATCAGACAGAATGCCGGAATGATTTTCCAGAATCCGGACAACCAGATTATAGGAACCGTGGTACAGGAGGATGTCGGTTTCGGACCGGAGAATCTCGGAGTACCTACCGACGAAATCTGGCAGCGTGTCGGTAATGCACTTGAGGCAGTCGGAATGACTGCATACCGTGAATATTCACCCAATAAACTTTCAGGCGGACAGAAGCAGCGCGTCGCAATAGCTGGTGTCGTTGCAATGAAACCGAAATGCATTATTATGGACGAACCGACGGCGATGCTTGACCCGAACGGACGCCGCGAAGTCATTAATACGGTTATGGAACTTAACCGCAAAGAAAAAGTTACGATCATCCTTATAACACATTATATGGATGAGGCAGCCAAGGCTGACAAGATTTTTGTCATGGATAAGGGTAAGGTTGTCATGGAAGGAACACCGCGTGAGATTTTTTCACAGGTGGAAAAAATGCAGGCGATACGTCTTGATGTGCCGCAGGCAACAGAACTAGCATATATGTTGAACAAATCAGGAATTCCTGTACCGCAGGATGTTCTCACACCTGAAGAACTGGTGGATGAATTATGTCGATTATATTAGATAAAGTTAATTATATATACGGTGAAGGCTCCGGCTTCGTCAAACATGCCCTTAAGGACGTAAGCCTTGCAGTCGATAAAAATGAATTTATAGGCCTTATAGGACACACCGGTTCCGGTAAATCAACGCTCACTCAGATTTTTAACGGTCTGCTGCGCGCGACCTCCGGTGATGTCTATTTTAACGGCGATAATATATATGATAAAGACTATGATATGAAAAAACTCAGAAGCAAGGTCGGCCTTGTTTTTCAGTATCCGGAACACCAGCTTTTTGAGACAACGGTTTTCAAGGATGTATGTTTCGGACCGAAGAATCTCGGACTCGATAAGAGAGAATGTGAATTGCGTGCATTTGAGGCACTTGAGCTTGTCGGAATGGACAAGGAGCTTTTCTATAATTCGCCTTTTGAATTGTCGGGCGGTCAGAAAAGAAGAGCGGCAATTGCGGGCGTTATCGCAATGAAACCGGAGGTGCTGATACTTGATGAGCCTACGGCCGGACTCGACCCGCAGGGGCGTGATGAGATACTTGATATGGTAAAAGCGATGCACGAGCAGACGCAGATGACAGTCATCCTTGTGTCACACAGCATGGAGGATGTGGCCAAATACGTCGGACGTATTCTTGTTATGAATGACGGATGTCTGATGTATGATGACGTTCCGCGTGAGGTTTTTGCACACTACAGAGAACTTGAAAAGATAGGGCTTGCGGCACCGCAGGTAACATATATAATGCATGCACTCAAAGAACGAGGCATGGATGTTGACACAGATGCGATTACGATAGAAGAAGGCTTTAAAAGTATTTGCAAAGCTTTTGGCAGATAACGAAAGGAACGGCAGATGTTAAAAGATATAACAATCGGACAATATTATCCGACAGTCTCGGCTATACACAAGCTCGACCCGCGCGTTAAATTATTCGGTACAATCCTTTATATTGTTACGCTTTTTATCGCCAGAAATCCGGTCGTATACATCCTGGCGGCGGCATTTCTTTTTACCTGTATCGGAATTGCGAAGGTCCCGCTCAAATATATCCTGCGCGGTCTTAAGACGATAATGATAATTCTGGCATTCAGCCTGATTTTTAATATATTTTTTACCGAGGGCCGCGTCCTCGTGCAATTCTGGAAAATCAAGATAACCTACGAGGGCATCATTCAGGCGATTTATATGGGAATAAGACTGATTCTTCTGATAATCGGTTCTTCCCTCATGACACTTACAACCACGCCGAACGACCTGACCGACGGTATGGAAAAAGGTCTTCGTTTCCTCACGGTGATCAGGATACCTGTGCATGAGATTGCAATGATGATGTCGATTGCCCTGCGTTTCATACCAATCCTCATGGAGGAAACGGACAAAATAATGAAGGCTCAGACAGCCAGGGGCGCAAGTTTTGACGAGGGTAACTTCTTCAAGCGTATCAAGGCGCTGATACCGATACTTGTTCCGCTTTTTATATCGGCGATAAGGCGCGCCTACGACCTTGCGACAGCTATGGAGGCGAGATGTTACCGCGGCGGCAAGGGACGTACCAAGATGAAACCGCTCAAATACAGCAAAAAAGACGGGCTTGCGTATATAATTCTTTTTGCCTATCTGGGTCTGATAATTGCGGCGCGAATCCTCTGGAACAAATTCGTGCAGGTGGGCTGATATGAGAATATTGATAAGAGTGTCATACGACGGAACGGCGTATTCCGGCTGGCAGATACAGCCAAACGCCACGACAGTCGAGGGAACGCTGCGACAGGCGGTCTGCTCTCTCTTTGGTTCCGATATTGAACTTATAGGCGCAAGCAGGACCGATGCCGGAGTGCATGCACTTGGCAATGTGGCTGTTTTTGATGTCGACACAAGGATTCCTGCCCCGAAGATTTCTTATGCACTGAATGTGCGTCTGCCGGACGACATAAGAGTGTGGCAGTCAATTCAGGTGGAGGATGGCTGGCATCCGCGGCACAACGACTGCGTCAAGACATATGAATACAGTATATATAATGATACCTTTAAAAACCCCAAAAAACGTCTGTATTCCCATTTCTACTATGGAAATCTCGACGTCAATATGATGCGTGAGGCGGCGGCTTATTTTATCGGAGAGCATGATTTCACCGCGTTCTGCTCTGCCGGCAGCCAGGTGGCTGACAAGGTGCGCACAATTTACTCGCTTGACGTGATACAGGATGGCCGTGAAATCGTCCTGCGTGTCAAAGGAAACGGTTTTCTCTATAATATGGTACGAATTATCGCCGGCACGCTGATAAAGGCCGGAACGGGCGATATAAGGCCTCAGGACATACCCGGTATAATAGAATCACGGGACAGACAGCTTGCCGGACCTACGGCGCCCGCGCGCGGTCTCACGCTTGTGGATATAGACTACGGAAATTCGCTTCCGGCCTTATAAATTCTGTAAAAAACATATTGACACACTCAAATCGCTATTATATAATATTTAACTGTGGCGACATTAGGAATAAAATGTTTTACCAATGCCCCGGAAGAACATTTTGAATATATAAGCTAACAATTTTGTTTTGAAAATTCAAGGAGGTAAACCAATGAAAACATTTATGGCAAGTCCATCAACAATTGAAAGAAAATGGTATGTAGTTGATGCTACAGGATATACATTAGGACGTCTTGCTTCAGAGGTAGCTAAGGTTTTAAGAGGAAAGAATAAGCCTACCTACACACCGAGCATGGACACAGGAGACTACGTAATCGTAGTTAACGCTGAGAAGATTACCGTAACAGGCAAGAAGCTTGATGACAAGGTATATTACAATCACTCAGGCTGGGTAGGAGGTCTCAAGGAGACTACACTCAGAGAGATGCTTGCAAAGCATCCTGAAAGAGTTATCGAGCACGCAGTTAAGGGAATGCTTCCAAAGGGACCTTTAGGAAGAGAAATGTACACAAAGCTCCACGTATATGTTGGACCGGATCACAAGCACGCAGCTCAGAAGCCGGAAGCTTTGACATTTTAATTAGAAGGAGGAAATTACAATGGCAGCAAAGAAATCAGCAAGCGCAAAGTTCTACGGAACCGGAAGAAGAAAAAGCAGTATTGCAAGAGTATATATCGTTCCTGGTACAGGTAACATTACAATCAATAAGAGAGATATCGACAGCTACTTCGGACTTGAGACACTTAAGCTCATCGTTCGTCAGCCACTTGCAGCAACAGACACAGCTGACAAGTTTGATGTTCTCGTAAACGTACACGGCGGCGGAACAACAGGTCAGGCCGGTGCTATCAGACACGGCATCTCAAGAGCCCTCATCAAGGCTGATGCAGATTACAGACCGGTTCTCAAGGCAGCAGGATTCCTCACAAGAGATCCTAGAATGAAAGAGCGTAAGAAATACGGTCTCAAAGCAGCTCGTAGAGCACCACAGTTCAGTAAGAGATAATTTTCGCGTTGGCTATGTGCCATGCGACAGTGAATATAAAAGGCTTCGCCCATGCTTTGCATGGAGCGGAGCTCTTTTGTATTTAAATTTACCGCCACTTCGCGGTAACCGTTTTCATTTATCACAGGAAATATTAAGTCTTTTGACTCTATATATTTAATTCAGGTACATATCATGTACATTTATCACAAATTATAGTTATCGTCTGGGGATTCAGGGGCGTTTATGCCTTTAATTGGAAGAAGCCATGCCCGTGCCCGGTCCAGGCCCCGGTCCGGGCAGTAGAAAAAGCGAAAGGCAGGGAAACGCGCGTAACCCCGTCCCGGTCCGGGCAGTAGAAAAGGCAGAAGGCAGGAAAACGCGCGTAGGGCAGGCGCGGTCCGGGCAGTAGGAAAGGCGAGAAGCAGAAAAACGCGCGTAACGCAGGCCCGGTCTGGGCAGTAGAAAAATCGAAAGGCAGGGAAACGCGCGTAGGGCAGGCGCGGTCCGGGCAGTAGGAAAAGCGGAGGATAAGAAAACGCGCGTAGGGCAGGCGCGGTTCGGGCAGTAGAAAAAGCGAGAAGCAGTAAAACGCGCGTAGCACATACGATTTAACTGTAATATATCAAATCATCAAAGGAGGAAATGAATTATTTGAAAGGTTTAAGAGAATTATTATTAGCAGAAAAGACAAGATTGGAGGTTATAAAGCAGCGGCTGGACAGTGAACTTGCCGGAATGCCTGCCGGAAATCTCAGAATCTGTAAATCCAACAATCGTACGCAGTATTATCACCATAAGAGTGACAGCATCCAAGACCATGGCACATACATTCCGGTGGCACAGCATGATTTAGCCGGACGATTGGCGCAAAAAGCATACGACAGGAAAGTGTACGACCTTGTCAGCAGGCGCCTGCGACAGTTGACCCTTATTACTAAAGACTATAAAGATGATGAAATAGAGGAAATCTATCGGAAAATGACAAATGAGCGTAAAAATCTGGTAACTCCGGTTGAAAAAACCGGCAGGCAGCAAATAGAAGAGTGGATCAATACGGAATACACAGGCAAAGGGTTTAAAGAAGATGATGTATTTATTTACACAGAAAACGGAGAACGTGTGCGCTCCAAAACAGAGAAAATAATTGCTGACTATCTATATCACAACAACATCCCATATAAATATGAAAAGCCTCTTCTGCTCAAAGGCTATGGAACAGTGTATCCTGACTTCACTCTTCTGTCGCCGCATAACTATGAGGAATTATACTGGGAACATGAAGGACGCATGGATGATCAGGCATATGCCGCATCGGCTGTAAAAAAGATAAAATCATATGAAGAAAACGGTATTTATGCCGGAGAACGGCTGATTCTTACATTTGAAACCCAGAAAACAGTGTTGAATACAGGCGATATAGAAAGCGTTGTGAATAGGTTTTTGAGGTAAAAAAAGCTTGTAAAAATCCCGTTGTATAGGTAATATTTTCACATAATGTATGAGAAAATCATACATTAAAACAACATGCAAAACTATGCACAAATAAGTGTATGAATATTGAGGACTATTCATAAAAACACTTTGGATATATATTGAGCATATAAATATTGCAAGAAAGAAGGGTTTAAGATGTTTGAGGTTAAAGATAATAAAGAGATAGGAACGTATATTGAGAAGCTCATTGTGGATAAATTTCCAAATAAGAGGCAATTTAGTATTGCGTATATAGAGAAAGTAGGATTAGACAGAAATAATCAAGAACAAATTAGGAAAACCAGCAATAAAATCAATCAGATCATTAAAGGAGAGAGAGCAACAATTCAGATAAGAGATTTACCGATTTTTTGTGAATTGTTAGGGGTTTCATGTGAACAAATCCTTAGTTGTGGAGAGTGTTACAGACCTATAAAAAATCATATTACCAATTATGAGGTTGCATTTTCAAAAAATCGTAAAAAGTGGGAAGATTATATGAAACGTGAGGACAAGCTGTTTTTGAACTATGACGAATATGGCAAGTCAGTGGTTGATTACGCTTTGGAATTCAAAAACTATGATTTTATAAAGTATCTTATTTCCGGTGGACATTTGAACTTTGTAGACAACAGCAAATGGGATTGGGGAATAACGTTTGGTTTGAGTACCGATATTAAGAGACGGAAAATTGGTGATACGGATATATGGCCGATTCCTGCGCCCCATGTACCTGAGAACATTTTTTATGAGGAGCGGTTAAGAACAAGGGTATTGGCATTAGCAACTGAACAAAGGGATTTTCGCATGATGGATGAGTTAAAGGCAAGGATGAATCCGGCGATTTATGCTCTTAACATATATAATAATCATAATACACATATCCGGGACCAAAGAAATAAAGATTTTATTGAGACAATTGCTGAATCTCAGGATGATATTATTGATTATTATTCGAGCGAGTATGAAGCTGAAGACAGGTTTGGCAGAAAACATACATTTATATATCCGTACATAAGTGATGTAATAAAAATAATGATTGCAAACAACAATAAGAGCGTTTCCGCTGTAATAGAAAAATGTATCAGACACAATGAACAAGTGTATAAGCTTTTGTCGGACAATATGAATACTTATATGCAGATGCGGCTTGAAGAATATTCCCACCAGTATGGATTTGAAACACCGGGAATGAAGCAATACAGCATGTCTCTCGCAAAAAAAGATGTGCAATGGGGATTCAATTATAATCCCGAAGATAAAATAGTTTCATTCCATTACAGTCCGCAACGCAAGAAGTATGAAGGAATGGTTTCAAACATAGTTATCGCAGATTGCAAGTCGGATAATGAAAACATAAATAAATTAATACAGCAGCTTAATGACTGGGCAGATAAAATTATTGAGCTTGGGAAAAATGATTAATCTTTTCCATAGCCTCAATCTATCATTCCATAATTATTATTTATTTGCTATAATGAAACAAAGCGACTAAACTTCATAATGAATTTTAATAAATTGATTGTGGCGTTTATGATGGGACGCTCAAGTCAGCGGCACAGAACTTTTACGATTTTGTGTTAAAACAATGTGCCGGAAAGAAGATAATTATATAGCACATAGGAGGACGAAGATATGGCGGATAAATTATTATATACAGTTCAGGACTTTCGTAAGAAAAGAGTAATAATTGATACGGATGCGGCGTGCGAGGCAGATGACCCGTTTGCAATCGCACATGCACTGATGAGCAGAATGCTGGATGTCAGGGCGGTCTGTGCGGAGCATTTTGTGGAAGAGGGCAGCATGGAGCGAAGCTACGACATGATACAGCGTGTGATGAAAGCTATGCACATTGAAGTGCCGGTATTACATGGTGAGCGTGGAAGCCTTGCGAAATATGAGAATGAAGAGCCGTCTGAAGCGGTCAGATTCATAATACAAGAAGCAGAGAGAGAAAGCGACAATCCGCTGTATGTGCTCTGCATAGGCGCGACGACCAACGTGGCCAAGGCGCTTATAATACGCCCTCAGATAGCGCAGAAAATGACAATCGTAACAATAGGCGGCAATCCGCACGTCTGCGGGAGTCCGGGCCGGGAATTTAATTTTGGCAATGATGTCAAAGCTGCGAACACCATTTTGCACTGCGGCGGGGAAGTGTGGCAGATACCTAACAACGTGTACGGATCGATGCACATAGGTTTTGCGGAAATTCAGAAAAAAATATATCCGTACGGCGAGATAGGAAAACTGTTGTACGAGAATATGATTGAATTATATTCGTCGGAAAAGGGGGCATGGTCGGCCGGTGAAAGCTGGGCACTCGGAGATTCACCGGCAGTCGGGGTTACGCTTGAGCCGAATTGCGGCAGCTCCGTCAGGTGTGTTGCGCCATGGGTCAACGAGGACACGTCCTACACATTCACCGAAGAAGGCCCGAAGATAAAAGTTTACACATCGATAAATTCACGGTTTATCATCGAAGATTTCATATGTAAGCTGCAGATTCTATATTCCGTATAAGATTACGCCGAGCGCGGCACTTATCAGAATCATAACAATCGGCGAAAGTTTCTTGTGAAAACGAAATTTTAATACGAGGTTCAGACCGACGAGTAGCGCCAGAATCACGAAAGCACGCCAGTCGATCGAGACCGGACTGCCGATGTTTTCAAAGCCGATAAAATAAGACAGAAACATTGTAATTGCCGTACCGACGATCAACGCTGTTATGCACGGGCGCACGCCGGAAAGAAAAGCGCGCACACCGGCGAATTTTAGCAGGTTGTTTATAAGTGCGGCAATTATTATTATCACGATGAAGGACGGAAGAACCACGCCGGCTGTGGCGGCGAGCGCACCGCCTATGCCGCCCTGCGATGAACCGATGAAGGTCGCCATGTTGACAGCGAGCGGGCCGGGAGTGGACTCTGATACGGCTATGAAGCTTAAGAACTCACTTTCACTGAGCCAGCCGTAGGCTATGACTTTTTCGCGGATGAGAGAAATCATTCCGTAACCGCCGCCGAAGGATACAGCGCCGATTTCCAGAAATGTGAGAAAAAGTTTAAGATAAAGCATCGCCAGAATCCCCCTTTCCCATAATCCGGCGGACGACGTAGAAACCGATTCCCGCAACGCCGCTTATCAAGATAAAAAATATCGAAGAAAAATTCACCGAAAAAACAGTAAATACAATATTTAATATGATAACAAGAATGAGAATGACGGATGTAAAGACGTCTTTTTTTAATGTTTTTAACATGCCGATTCCTACAGACGATATAAGGTATACGACACAGACCTGGATTCCGCGGAAAGCATAGGCAACATAGCGGAACTCAAGAAAACGGTCAAAAAATAGAGATATAATATATATTATCACAAACGACGGGATACATACGGCCAGAGTCGATACGGCTGCACCGGCAATTCCGGCAATTCTGTATCCTATGTAAGTCGCGCTGTTGGTCGCAATGGGACCGGGAGTGGATTCGGCGATGGCTGTCATGTCGAGAAATTCGTCATGGTCAAGCCAGCCTTTTTTATCGATAAATTCATGCTCAAGCAGTGCGATCATGGCATACCCGCCGCCGAATGTGAAAGCACCTATCTTGAGAAATGTCAGAAATAAATTCAGTATTTTTTTCATAATGTCTGTCACCTCAATTCGGATTATATACTCAACAGAGGGAAGCCGCAATAAAATGTTACGGAATTGTTAAATTTGTGTTAAGCCTATTGAAGAAAGTCAGATTTGTGGTACAATAGGCAGGAATACTAATCTATTTACAGCTTTTAATTTTATGACGGAGGATTGGGTTAATATGAGTACAACCAGGAGACACCTTAACAGAGGAGTCGGAATTATTTTGTTCTGGGTGATTTTTGCCGGTATTTTTCTGGCATATTCCCAGGGCGTGTTTAAATATTGCAGCGATAATACATTAAAGGTGCATGGAAGTTATAACCGTGGCTGGATTAATTCAAAGAGGGTGCCGGAGGGCGGACTGGATGCCGTTATGTTAGGCGACAGTGAGTGTTATTCGGCAATTTCACCGATGCAGCTGTGGAATGAATATGGCGTGACATCATTTAATTATGCACAGTCGGGACAGAAGATACAGGAGACATATTTTATGCTCCGTAATGTATTTGATAACTCACAGCCTAAGGTGGTATTTTTAGAGACGAATCTGCTGTACAGGAAGCAGAACAGGCTTGATATGGTGCAGTCATCACTTGATGAATTGGCATCATACGTGATACCGGGAGGCGGAGTACGGCTTCATGATACATGGAAGGTTATGTGCGGACAGGCACCACAGAAGACACCGGAATACAAGGGATTCTACCTTAATAATAAGGTCAAGGCATCCAAATATCTTGATTATATGGACAAGGATAAGAAGCGTAGTGCACATATCAGCAGAACGGTTGACTGGTACACTGACCGTATAATTGAACTTTGTAAAGAGAATGGGGCGGAGCTTATTCTTATAAGCACTCCATCTACCAGGAACTGGAACTATACCAGACACGAGGTGACAGAGGGTTTTGCCGCAGGCAAAGGCATTACATACATAGATCTTAATACGATCGATAAGAGTGAACTTAATATTGACTGGAATACGGATACCAAGGATGGCGGAGATCATCTTAATGTGTCGGGTGCGCAGAGAGTAACTGAATGGTTCGGCAGATACATAGATAAGAACTATGATTTTGCCGATAAGAGGCAGGATGCGGATTACTCGGAATGGAACAGTATTTACGATGAATATAATGGTAAAATAACACCTATGATTAATAGAATAAGATCGACAGGAAAGAAATAGGAGAAAGTTGTATGAACATAATTTTATATATAATTATCAGCGCTGTCACGTTGGGCGTGACGGTGGCAGTGTTCATATTTACCGGAAGAATTAAGAATAACAAGGCAGCTATAAAGGCTGCCTGTTTTGGTATACGCGCATTTATGGTGTGCGCCGTTCTGGAAGTTATGATATTCAATCTGAATGCGATACATCTGGCGGGTGGCAGCTATAAGGAACATGAACTCGACCTTTTGGAAGCGGTCACAGAAAACGAAGAGAATAGGATAATATATGAGTTTACCGATATGAATGAGCCGGTGGGTACGTTGAATTTCGATGCGGTATCCGCAAGCGGCGGACAAATTAATGTGACAATAGATATGGCAGATGATACCAATGCGGCATATCGTGTGGGAATAGCTAAGGCGCAGATATTATCCGGGTACCAAAGAACCGGCACGGTGCCATGTAATTTCTCAGGCAATGTTCACAAATTAAGAATTACTATTTCCACAGACGATAAGGCTGAACTTGCGGTCAGGGCAATCACGGTCAACAAGCCGATTGCATTTTGCTTTTCATTCGTACGGGTCGGGATAATATGGCTTGTGGCAATGGCAGTCTATTTTATGACTGGATCGGGCTTTTATGCCGGGAATTATGCGGATGGCAGAACACTTGTGAAGCGCAGTGCATATGTCATGACTTTTTTTCTGATAGGTATTGCACTCTGGATGACGAATTCATGCAGGTATGCTAATCCGGAACATGATTTTTGGAGCGATTTCTGTTGTGAAAACGGCAATCAGATAACGGAAGAACTTGTCAATGCATTTGAAAAAGGGCATGTTTACCTTGACCGTGAGGTTAATGAGAAACTTACCGGACTTGACAATCCGTATGACTGGAGCCAGCGTACCAAGGAAATCGGAAGTTATCCGTGGGATCACCTTTTATATGAAGGAAAATATTATTCATACTATGGCATAGCACCGTTGCTGATTTTTATACCGTATCACCTTGCAACGGGATTTTATTTTCCGAGCGTCTGGGCAATATGGCTGTTCGGCTGCGTGGGAATCTATTTCCTGACAAGGACATATCTGTGCATAGCGGACAAATACTGGGGACGTGTGCGCTCATCGCTTGTGATGATGGGACTTTTTATGATGCAGCTTGTGAGCGGAATATGGTTTACATTTAATAAAGCTAATTTCTATGAAATTGCCCAGAACGGCGGATTTGCGTGTGTAACCGCTGGCGCGTATTTCCTGATAAGTTCCAATGTGATCGGAGACGGAAACATAAAGCGCGGCAGACTTGTATGGGCCGCAGTTTTCTTAAGTCTTGCGGTATTATGCCGTCCTACGCTTGCCTTGTATTGCATTGCGGCACTTTTCTTTATCGGAGCGGGATTTGCCAAACTCAGAAAAAGCGGGGACAAGAAATATATATCATATTGGATATGCGCATTGGTGCCGTTTGCGGTTATCGGAGGCATACAGATGGCATATAATTATGCACGCTTTGGTTCATTTTTCGATTTTGGAATACAGTATTCACTTACGATAAACGATTTTACGAAGTCACAGTACCATACGCATTTCGTCGGAATCGGATTGTGGAATTACCTTTTTGCATTTCCGTCATTCAGCCAGAATTATCCGTTTTTTATACCGTCATCAGTGGATACGTTCAATCCGAACGGATACTATTTTGTGGCAACTCATAATGCAGTCGGACTTGTGTGGAAGGCCCTGCCGTTAATGGCATATGCGCTGTCACTTAAAGCATACCGGAAAGCTCCGGCGGGCAGCAGGCGTGTGGGCACCGTGCTGCTTGCGGTATCGTGTGTTATTGCTCCGTTTATAATAATCTGCTCAATCTGGGAGAGCGGTTACGGTGCAAGATATTGCGTTGATTTTGCGTGGGAAATGCTTATGGGTGCGCTGGCTATATCATTTATTATATGGCAGAACGCGTCAGCCAATACAAAGAAACATCTTAATTCGGTTATGGCAGCAGCATGTATTCTCTGCCTTGTGCTTACTTTTTCACAGACCGTAAGCTGGATACTTGATGGAGATTTATCCAATGGGTGGAGGATGTCAATGTTAAATTTTGGCAGGCTGTTTGAGTTCTGGCGGTAAATGATTAATTATTAATATAAAACATCTATAAAAAGGTAGCATTTTAACAGTTGCCAACCGTTACTCAATGTTATATGATACAAATGTAGGTTTTTACCCATGTCCGGATACGGACATGCATTATAATTATTAAGGAGATTTATATCAATGCAGTACGGACATTTTGATCTCGAACACAAAGAATATGTAATTACAAGACCGGATACACCGGCACCTTGGGCGAACTATCTTGGATCCCCTGAGTACGGTGCAATCGTTTCAAATAACGGCGGAGGATACAGCTTCGTTAAGAGCGGTGCCAACGGTCGTATAGCAAGATACCGTTTCAATTCCAATATCGGTCTTCCGGGCAGATATGTATATTTAAGGGACAACGATACCAATGACTACTGGTCAGCTACCTGGCAGCCGGTAGGTAAGCCTCTTGATCAGTATAAGACAGAGTGCCATCACGGAACCGCTTATACTACAATGAAGACGGATTATTCAGACATCCATTCGGAACTCACATATTATGTTCCGCTTGACAGGACATACGAAGTATGGCGTGCCAAGGTAACCAATAATTCAGACAAACCGCGTAATCTTTCTGTATACGGTTTTATTGAGTTTACCAATGACAATAACTATGAGCAGGATCAGGTTAATCTTCAGTATACGCTTTTCATTACAAGAACATCTTTTGAAGGCAATAAGATTGTTCAGCACATTAATGAGAACAGTGGTAAGGATGCTACAGGCTCTAACCACAGAGAGAGATTTTTCGGACTTGTCGGAGCTGATGTAAGCGCTTATAACGGTAACTTTGACAGCTTCATCGGACCATACAGGGATTATGGCAACCCAATCGCTGTTGAGAGCGGAAGATGCAATAATGAGCTTAACTATAACTCCAATGCATGCGGCGCACTTCAGTCAGATGTGACAATCGCACCGGGCGAGACTAAGGAATTTATCTATGTTCTCGGACAGAAGAATGCAGCTGAAGCGGACAAGATTCTCGATACATATAAGAACGCAGGCCAGGTTGATAAGGAACTTAAAGAACTTATTGATTACTGGCACGGACAGCTTAATAATTTCCAGATTGAGACACCTTCATGGGAGTTCAACAATATGGTTAATGTATGGAATGCATATCAGTGTTTCATAACATTTATCTGGTCAAGAGCTGCATCATTCATCTATTGCGGTCTTCGAAACGGATACGGATACAGGGATACCGTTCAGGATATCCAGGGTATTATCCATATTAATCCGGAACTTGCAGCGGATAAAATCCGTTTCATGCTTTCGGCACAGGTTGACAACGGCGGCGGACTTCCGCTTGTTAAGTTTGACCATAACGCAGGACATGAGACATGCCCTGACGAGAATGATGAGAATTCACTTTATGCTAAGCAGACAGGACATCCGTCATACCGTGCAGATGATGCACTCTGGCTCTTCCCGACAATCGTTAAGTACATCGGCGAGAGCGGTAATAAAGCATTCCTTGACGAAGTTATTGTATATGCTAATGGTGGAGAGGACAGTGTTTACAATCACCTTAAGAACGCAATCCGTTTTTCAATGGAAAGACTCGGTGCTCATAAGATGCCGGCCGGACTTCACGCAGACTGGAATGACTGCTTGAGACTCGGTAAGAAGGGCGAATCTACATTCGTAGCATTCCAGCTCTATTATGCTATGAGCGTTATCAGAGGATATGCTGAGGAAAGAAAAGATACAGAATATGTTGAATATATCAATAAAGTTCAGGCTGAGCTCGGAAAGAGCCTTTCTGACTGCTGGGATGAGGACAGATTCATCCGTGGTATCAGAGAGAACGGCGAAGTCGTAGGAGCTAAGCACGATCCTGAAGCTAATATGTGGCTTAATCCGCAGTCGTGGTCTGTTATTTCAGGTTTTGCTTCCAAGGAGCAGGCTGAGACGGCAATGAATTCAGTTCATGAGATTCTTAATACACCTTATGGTGTTAAACTTATGGAGCCGCCATATGTTGATCATTATTTTGACGGAGCACTTATGCATATATTTAACCCGGATACCAAGGAAAACGGTGGTATCTTCTCCCAGACACAGGGCTGGGCAATTCTTGCCGAAGCTTTGATGGGACATGGTGACAGAGCGTTTGAGTACTTCCTTGAGTCATCACCGGCCAACATGAATGATAAAGCTGAAATAAGAGTTCTTGAGCCATATGTTCACGGACAGTTTACAGAGGCAACCCGTTCACCTTATGCAGGCCGTTCACATGTACATTGGCTTACAGGAACAGGCTCAACGGTTATGGTTGGATGCGTTGAAGGTATCTGTGGTATGAGACCTAATGCGGATGGTCTTGTAATCAGCCCTTCAATTCCTGCAGCGTGGGATGGATTTAAGATCGAGAAGAATTTCAGAGGAAAACATCTCTCAATTGATATCCAGAACCCGAACCATGTACAGAGCGGTGTTAAGAGTGTAACTGTTAACGGAGAAGCTGTTGAAGGCAATTTCGTATGTGAATGTAAGATGACAGAGCAGACAGAAATTGTTGTTGTACTTGGATAATTTAAGATTATTGATCCGCCCGGAGATATTGCCGGGCGGATATTTTTAGTTATGATGAAAGATACTATAATATACGAATTAACGACGGATGAATTTAATGATGCGGTCGTCAAAAACAACTACATAGAGAATTCCACAGAGCAATACATAGGTTTTGTGGATAAATCAGTCACGGACAAGACGGAGGCGGGTATAATTCTGGATGATTATGAAGATGCCTGGGATGATGGATTCGATGTGATTGTTTTTGCTGACTGCGCACCTGATGACGATAGCACGGCATCCCTTGCGGCAATGTCGGGAATGAAAATTTTCGGGATGGTGATAAGACGGAGTCTTTTAAAGGAAACAGGCCGGTTTAATACTGCATTGGAAGGCAGCCAGAACAGGGAGTTTCTGATGCGCGCAACCGACAAGGGACATGTTTTTTTCATAACATGCAGTGCAGATGATGCTGTTTTTCCGGAATCGGGGGCAATGGCACGCGAAATATCGTATATTATATGTTCAGGGCTGGCACGCTGGGGTCATGAAGGCAATCTGGACACGGTGTTTGCTGACACAGTTGCGGGGATTCCGGATAAGAATGTTATGCTTGGGTTCAATAAGACAGTTGATGACATGTTGTCAGACTCCGGAATATGTACGGCGATTTCAGCTGACACAGCACCATTTCTGGTAATTATAGGCGGTGATACATGCTACGGAGTTCTCCGGCAATTCGGGTACAGCATTGCAAAAGCGCTGGCGGATATAGGGGAAGCTGTTTATACGAGTGAAGATGTGGATGCTGCGATGATGAGTGACATAACGTTCAAAGGTGTAATAGGATTTCAGACGCAGGCTTTTACCAATCCCGGATTCGACTGGATAAAGGGAAGAAGATTACAGTTCTGGTTTGATGATCCGGCCTTTTTTGAGAGCATGTTTACCAATGTGCGGCAAGGTGATATAATATTATGTCAGGATGGCAATTATACAGATTACATCAATAAAATATACGGTGCAGACGCGGTGTGGTTTCCGCCGGCGGGCAATTACTCAGGACCGTATGATGACGAGGGAAGAACTCTTGACATTGTTTTTGTCGGTACATATTATAAACCGGAATTTACGCCTGATGAGTTTATATCCGGCGCGAGGTCGTATGATACTGTGGAACAGAACGAGGTTTACAAGGCGGTTACGGCTGATCCGGCACTGACGGTGGAAGATGCAGTTGTTTCGCTGTATGGTCGTGACAGGCTTCCTGAACTAATGAAGACAATGTTCTATGTGCGCAAAAATATCATAGATTATTACAGACATCAGGCGGTGGAAACGGTGCTTTCCGCAGGATATAAAATAAACGTGTATGGGGATTCATGGAAGAATTTCCGGTCGGATTACTCAGATAATCTTATAATACATCAAAAGATAAATGTGGCGGAGGCTTCGCAGATATATCGTAAAGCCAGAATAGGGCTTAATTTTATGACCTGGCATAAAGCCGGGATGACGGAGCGCGTGGCGGATATTATGCTTGGCGGAGCGGTCTGTATATCTGATACGACGACATACCTTCGCGAGAACTTTCAGAAGGATGAAATCGTATTGTTTGACATAGGCAGGCCAGAGCAGCTTGTTACAGCAATAAATCAGCTTCTTAAAGATGATACATTAAGACATAAAATCGCACAGGCCGGTTATGAAAGGGCAGTGCATGAACATACATGGCACAATAGGGCGGTAAGCCTTTTACAATTGATTAAGGAGAAGAAGGATTAATTTTAACGGTGGAGGGATAAAATGATAATAAATACTAATATCCAGGCAATGTCGGCAGCGAGAAATTTCGGAATAAACACGAAAAACAAGGCAAAATCGGCGGAAAAACTTTCATCAGGATACAGTATAAACAGGGCGGCTGACGATGCGGCAGATCTTACGATATCAGAAAAAATGCGGGCACAGATAAGAGCACTTAATAAGGGAACCCAGAACGCACAGAGCGGAGTATCATGGGTTCATGTGGGTGAGGCGGCGCTTGGTTCAATTCAGGATATGATTCATCGCATGAGTGAGATAACGATCCAGTCGTTAAATGATACCAACACCGACCTGGACCGTGCGGCGCTTCAGGCTGAATTTGACCAGCTGCAGTCGGAAATCGATAAAGTATCGGATACGACGATGTTTAACACAAAGAAAATTTTTGCAGATCATGAGCCGAAGTTTTATCAGTTCGAGGGTAATATAAACTGGAATCAGAGTGCAAGACACACGATTGATTCCACAATGAATACTCTGACGATCTCATATATTAAAGATGATAACAGCGCAGCAGAACAGCTTACGATAACTGTTCCGGAGGGTACATATACAACACAGGAGCTTATTGACGAGGTGGATGATGCTGTGGCTGCGGCCGGGGGCGGCGATGCGGGGATTAACCTGGAATACACACAATCTGGTACATGTAATGTCAATATAGAGGGCGGCAAGAGTATAGAGTCAATATCCGGAGGATTGTCATATCTCATAAATGATATGTATACCGGAGGAAGCGTTGGTGCACTTATTGGTACTACCATTTTTGTGACGGATGATGCAAGGCTTGGAATATCGACAGGCAAAAACGATGAACTCAGATTCAGGGTTCAGGATTTTAATGGAAATACATCTACGGTAAATATTAAAATACCGGCAGGAAGATACACGAGGTCCGAACTGATTGATATACTTAATAACAGTATGGGACAGACCGGGGTCGAGGCCGTCAAGTATGGTAAAAGCATTAAGCTGCAGAGTGATACGGCAATTATTACGGGCTTTAAGGGCAATATGTTTAAAATCGACACCGATCCGGGAGATATTCATACATCGGTATTTTACGATAATGTTCAATATGGAAATACTATTTTAAGCGAGGCCTCTTTTAAGGGCGGAGCGGTCATACCTGTTTCAGGCACGGATGAAGAACATAATCATTATACAATAGATGCCTCAAATGACAGTCTCACTCTGGCTGTGGACGGGGGCAGTGAAGTGACTCTTTCTATTGCGCATGGCAGATATACGGCAGCAAAGATGGCGGACGTATTAAACGAACTCATGGGAAATACTGGCCTTGGCGCCACAGCTTCGCTGTATACAAGCAGTGATTTTAACGGTATACAGATTACTACCGCATCCAAAGGCATTGAAAGCAGAATTGATATAAAAAACAGTTCAAGCGCGTATGATACGCTTTTTTGTAAAAGAGAATATAACCGTATAGACAGCCAGGCATCGGAATCATATGAGACCCGGCCTGATGACATACCTGTTTTCACGGGAGGCAAAGCTTTTAGCGCGGGCACACTGCCGCTTACGGTAACTGCCGGTCAAAACGATGTATTTAAGCTTGCATTAAACGGAACAGCTTATAATATAACAATAAAACAGGGCACATATAATTCGGCAGCGGATATCGTGACGGCCATAGACGAGGCACTTAACGGAAATAATGCACTTATGGCATATAAAGATAAAGTGGAGGTGTCAAATGATGCCACCGGCAGAATCATCTTAAAGGGAAGCAACGGAAGCGGCCTTACGGACATCAGGGCGGAAGCATTATCGGGTAATACCGGTTTTCACGATATATGGGTTGGAACGAAAGTGGAATACCGGTCAACAACTGCATCCGGAAGCGGAAGTTCGGGTTCGCCGGCCAAAATAACACTTAATACACCGATAAATAATCCGGCTGATGCGGCGGGTAAGAATTTTTCTGTTGATATTAACGGTAACAGACATGATGTCAGTATTCCTTCGGGTGTGAGCTCCAGAGATGATATCATAAATGCAATCAACGATCAGCTGAGAGAACAAAAAATAATTACAATTAATAAATTTGCCGCAATAAATTCATCGGGAACCACGACCAATAATAATGTGACGGCATCCGGAAGCGGAAATACATCGACAACATCGCGTAATTATACATCTTCCGGTGTAACTAAGGAAAGCCAGGGTGTGGTAGGAGCATATGATGTTAACAGAGCTGCCTCGATAACGCTTGACAGAAAAATTGGTTCTACCAATATTGTGAATGCTTCGAATAACCGGCTTGCGATAAATGTAAAAACATAGAATGGAACATCAACGGTAAATATAACAATCCCGGACGGAAGTTATTCCGCCGACGGACTTGCATCAGCTATACAGAAACAGCTTGATAACAGGCTTGGTACACAATACGGCGGAGTTAAAGTAAGCCTTAATAATGGCGCTCTTACATTCACGTCCAGGCTTAATGACGGGTCGGGCAATGAGAAAAGAGCGGATGAAACCGGATTGGAAATCTCTACGGGAAACAGTTCGTTTCTGAAGGAACTGTATACCACAAGAACTGCAGCACAGGCAACATCATCCAAAGAACTGGAAAACACAATGATAATAGGATCTGACAATGCTGAATTTGTTTTCACATACAGGGACGGCGCAGGAACGCGAAACGTCAGGCTTGATCTTGCAGCGGGAACATACGACAGAACCGGAATTGTTAATGAAATAAACAGACAGCTTTTGGCATCGGGCACGGGTATAACAGCGTCCTTATACAATAACAGGCTCAGGCTGACCAGCAACGGCATTGGCCAGGATTATATGATATCATATAACAACATGCAGGGCGGCAGCAGTGCCGAAACATTATTTGGTGACTTTATAGTCAAAAAGCCGGCCTCTGCTACGGCAGGGCAGGACATGCAGGAAGAAATAAATATAACTAATGATACATCAAGCTTTATCATAAGCGTAAACGGTACACAGCATAATATCACGCTCGATAATGGAACTTATGACAGGCAGTCATTTGTCGGCATGCTGAATACCAAATTCCGGGATGAGGGAATCCCGGCAGAGGTTTCACTTTCAGGTAAAAGACTTACATATACGACTACCGAAGCCGGTTCACAAACCAATATTTTTATGACATATGACGGTGGCGGTACATCAGTGCTGCCGATATACGGAAAAACCGAGACTGTGAAAGCCGGGGCCAAAGCATCTTTTAATGCGGACGGTAAACTGGAACTTACCGGTACCGAAAACGGCGGTTCGCTTTCTGTAAGTTCATCTTCCGGCGGCGGTTTTCAGTCACAGGAAAGAATAGAAAGCGATATTAATCCTACGGCTGAATCCGGTTATATATCATCCAAAAAAGCGTACATTGATGGAGTGAACCTAAGCGAACCGGTCGTAATCGATGAGTGGAACCGGGAACTTTCCTTTACATACAGGAAAGCAGGCGTATCGCAGGGTGTAAACTTTAGACTGAGTGATGGTACATATGACTTTAAGAGCCTTACAAAAGAACTTCAGGGTAAACTTGATGCGGCTGTCGGCAACGGTGAACTTACCGCGACAGTTGATGCGTCAGGAGTGAAGATTGAGAGTACACATACCGGAAGCGGATATTCCATGAGCGGTTTTTCAGGCGGATTCTATCACAATGTACTTTGCAAAAGCACAGAAGTATCGCAGAAACTGACACCATCACAAAAAGCCGGAGGGCAGATATGTGACGCGGCTTTTACAATCGGACGTAAGAATATCCGAGGAGGCAGCGTGACGGTTGAGAAAGATTTAAACGATGAATTTACATTCGATATTACCTGTGGCAATACAGTGAATAACATTACTGTCAAACTTACGGAGGGCGAATATGATGGAAACTCACTGATTGCGGAACTGCAGAAGCAGATCAATAAGAAGCTTGAAGCTGCAGGCCTCCCGAAAGATATGGTAAAAGCACAGATTGGCGGTGTAAATACAGGAGTCGTAGGCGCTAATGATAATGACGCGCTCTGCCTCAAAATTAATGACAACACTGCACTCCCTGATAGCGGACAATATATAATCGACGGGGTCAGGGGAAGTGCAGCTTTCAATATTTTTTACCAGACTGACGGCAGAATGATCCCGGCTTATACAACGGGTGCGAAGGACATTACAGACGGATTAACGGTTACTGCGGAGAATAACACGCTGTCACTGGATGCTGACGGCAGAACATACTCAGTTACACTTGCGGACGGGGATTATACAGCGGACGAGCTTGTAGATGCAGTCAATGCAGGATTTAACGCAGGCGGAGCGCCGCTTACCGCCAAGATAGAAGATGGCAGACTTAAGATACAATATAACAGTTTTGGAAAGCACATAATAGACAATGTTGCCGGGTCAGCCAGGGACAGTCTTTTCTATGTGAAAAATTCGGCCGCCGGGGAAAAGGAGAATATTAAAATCCAGCTGAGCGGTAACGCCGGCCGTGACTATATTGAACTTGACCGGCCGGTTATGAATACCGTGAGTCTTGGAATCAATTCAGTGGCTATTACAAAACCCAAGTATGCCAACAAGGCACTTGGAAGGCTTGCCGGCGCACTTGATGCCGTATCCGCCATACGCAGTGATTATGGCGCAATGGAAAATCGTCTTGAGCACGCAATCAACGGAAATAACAATACAGCTGAGAACACCCAGAGCGCGGAGTCTCTGATACGCGATACGGACATTGCATCAGAGACTGTACGATATGCTTCAAATTCAATACTGGAGCAGGCTGCCCAGGCCATGATTGCGCAGGCTAACACCCAGGCACAGGGTGTGCTGAAATTGCTGGGACAATAAAATTTACGAATTGAAGGAGCGGAATGGAAAGAATAAATCATAACATTGAGCCACTCTATGACCGGAATTCAAGATTATTAATTCTAGGTTCATTTCCGTCAGTGAAATCGAGAGAAATGCGGTTCTTTTACGGGCATCCGCAGAACCGGTTCTGGCGTGTTATTGCGGCGCTTACCGATTATCCCGTGCCGCATACCATAGAAGATAAGAAGAAAATGCTGCATGAAAATCACATAGCATTGTGGGATACAATTGCGTCATGCGAAATAGAAGGTTCATCAGACAGCAGCATCAAGGGTGTGGTTCCCAACAATCTGAATATAATACTGGAAACAGCGCCAATACAAGCGGTATATTGCAATGGCAGCAAATCATATGAATTATATCATAAATACTGCGAAAAACAGACCGGAATGCCAGCTTTTAAACTGCCGAGCACCAGTCCGGCAAACGCAGCATGCAGTCTGGACAGGCTGATTAAAGAGTGGAGTGTGATAATGGATAGATTGCGCGAAGTGTGAAATGAGAATTTCCGGAAAACGCGCGTAAAGTCATTGCCGTGGTCAAAATTATAGCCGCGCGGGAAGTTATCACCGCGCGGCTATTTGTATTAATGGTGGAACAGTCTTATTCCTGTGAAGCACATTGCCATGCCGTATTTGTTGCATGTCTCGATAACATTGTCATCGCGGACAGAACCACCCGGCTGTGCGATATACTTGACGCCGCTCTTGTGAGCGCGCTCGATATTGTCACCGAATGGGAAGAAAGCATCCGAACCGAGGCAGACATCCTGCATCTGGTCAAGCCATGCACGCTTCTCCTCACGGGTAAATACAGGAGGCTTCTCGGTGAAGAATTTCTCCCAGGTGCCGTCGGCAAGAACATCCATGTATTCGTCGCCCATGTATACATCAATCGTGTTGTCACGGTCAGCTCTGCCGATACCCTCCTTGAAAGGAAGGGAAAGAACCTGCGGAGACTGACGTAAGAACCAGTTGTCAGCCTTCTGGCCGGCAAGCCTTGTACAATGGATTCTTGACTGCTGGCCTGCTCCGATACCGATAGCCTGACCGTTCTTGGTGTAGCATACGGAATTGGACTGGGTATATTTGAGAGTGATCATTGCGATAGCGAGATCGATGCGGGCCTGCTCAGGAATTTCTTTGTTGTCTGTAACGACATTTGCAAAAAGCTCGTCATTGATAACAAGCTCGTTACGGCCCTGCTCAAAAGTAACACCGAAAACATCCTTCTGCTCAATAGGAGCAGGAACATAATTCTCATCGATTTTGATTACACAGTAATTACCCTTTTTCTTTGCGGAAAGGATTTCAAGAGCTTCAGGCTCATAGCCCGGAGCAATGATTCCGTCCGAAACCTCACGCTTGATAAGCTTGGCGGTATCTGCATCGCAGACATCGGAAAGAGATATAAAATCACCGAAAGAAGACATTCTGTCGGCGCCTCTGGCTCTTGCGTATGCGCTTGCAAGAGGACTTAAATCGCCCATATCGTCAACCCAGTAGATTTTCTTCTCGACATCAGTGAGAGGAAGACCGACTGCCGCACCGGCAGGTGATACATGCTTGAAAGAAGTTGCGGCAGGAAGACCGGTAGCCTTCTTGAGCTCGCGGACAAGCTGCCATCCGTTAAAAGCATCAAGAAGATTGATATAACCGGCCCTTCCGTTAAGAATTTCGATAGGAAGGTCGCTTCCATCCTTCATAAATACCCTTGAAGGCTTCTGGTTAGGATTACATCCGTATTTTAACTGATATTCATTCATTGGTAGTACCTCTTTATTTATTTTTATTGATGATTCTTGTTTCATAAGTCTGGTCGGCAACATTGATATAACGTATGAATAATGATACCTTATTCTCCTCGTTGAGACTGTTCCATACTGTGTCGGCAAATTTGTCGATGTCATCAGGAATGTCTACGAGAACCGGTTCGCCCTCAAAACTCGGAAGCGGATTGCCGTCTCCCATGTATGTGTGGATGAAACGGCCCTCTCCGGCAGCAGGATTTGAATAAGCATAGGTGTATCTGTTGCATGAATCAGGATTACCGTTATTGCTCTTTAAAATTGACATGGCGTAATTGAAATCACCGTTCTCGAAATGAAGGATACCGGAAATTCTAGGTGTGTAATTAGGGGCATCAGGTTCAAATTCGCGTGTTCTTAAAGCCTGTTCAAAAGTGTACTGCTTGTCCATAAGGTCGTAGATGGTATCGGTCTGGTCGCCGTTGGTAACGATTGTCTTGTTGCCGAGAACGCGGACCGGCGCATAAATTATAAGACTTGGATCCTCAAGCTTGGATGGGTCGAAAGCCTGTGTGCGGATTCCCTCGCCATCTTCCACGAAGACACGGTTGCGGCTGTTGGCACTTCTTCCCATGATAAAATAAGCTATTGCAGCTTTGGCCCTGTCAGGAGTCCTGCCGATGATGATTCCCCTGCCGGGATAGGAAGTGCTGCTTAATTCTTCTGATAAAGATCTGATTTTCATATTAACCTCCGGAATTAAATAATAAAAAACCGCCCGGACATACCCTAAACGGCTGCCCAGACGGTCGGCTTACTAAGACTGCGCTCCCTGTGGGTAATCCCACGTGTCCGTCAGTTACGCAGCTGATAGATATATTATTACAATAAAAAAAGAAAAAATCAAGACGTTTTCATAGAAATTTTGCAAATATGTGTTAAAATACTCATAGTCGGGATGGAAGGAGAAGCAAATGTATAATAATTTTATTTTTGACCTGTACGGAACCCTGATAGATATACGAACCGACGAGTGGAGCAAAGCCACATGGAAGGAATATGCCGGATGGCTTAAGACAGAGGGTATCAGGTATTCTGCGCGTAAAGTTAAGAAACGGTATGATGAACTTATAGGCAGACAGATAGAAGAACTTAAAAAACAGAACAAACATGAATACCCGGAGCCGGATGTGATACCTGTTTTTGCTGCGATATGCCGGGATAAGCGACCGGATTATACGGATGAAGAAGTTTATAAAGCTGCAGAGCAGTTCAGAATTATATCAACGGAATTTGTTAAACTTTATCCCAATACATTGAAAGTTCTTAAAGAACTGCGTGAGGCCGGTAAGAAAATATATCTTCTGTCCAACGCGCAGCGGGCTTTTACATGGCAGGAACTTGAAAGCACCGGACTGGTGCCATGCTTTGATGATATTTTTATTTCGTCCGATGAAGGCTGCAAGAAGCCGGATAAGGATTTTTTCAATGCACTTATTAAAAAACACGGACTTGATGTGAAAGAGTGCATAATGGTTGGCAATGACGGCAGTTCCGACATTGCGGGAGCTGCTGCGGCCGGTATGGATGCGGCGTATATACGTACGGCAATTTCGCCGGCGAATGAGCCCGTGCCGGAATGCAAATATGTATTTTTGGACGGAGACATAGGACACATAAGGAGTGATATGTAATGTACGATACAGTTATATTTGACCTTGACGGAACACTTTTGAATACACTGGATGATCTGTGCGACAGCACCAATTATGCACTTAAGACGCATGGAATGCCGGCCCGCACGATTGAGGAAGTCAGACAGTTTGTCGGCAACGGAATCCGTAAACTTATCGAGCGCGCGGTACCTCAGGGAACGGAACCGGAAGAACTTGAGAAAGTCTATGATGATTTTAAGAAACATTATGATGCGCATTGCAATGATAAGACCGGTCCGTACGACGGGATCATGGAACTTTTGCGCGAACTTAAGAAACGCGGTTATAAGCTTGGAATAGCATCCAACAAAGTTAAATCCGCAGTTGAGAAACTTAATGAGATTTATTTTGAAGGCCTTATGGACGGTGCTGCCGGAGTCGTTGACGGAAAGCCGACCAAGCCGGATCCGTATATGGTTGACGAGATGCTTAAAGAACTTGGAAGCGATAAGGAACACACGCTTTATGTCGGGGATTCACAGGTGGATGTCCGGACAGCGTTTAATACAGGACTTGATATGGTTGCTGTGTTATGGGGGTTCCGCGACAAGGAAGTTCTTACGGAAGCCGGAGCAACCCGGTTTATTGAGCAGCCGTCACAGTTACTTCACTATCTTTAACAGAGGAATTTATTTATGAAGGATTTTCTCCCGATAAGCAGGGAAGACATGAAAAAAAGAGGCTGGGATGAGGTGGATTTCACATATGTGATAGGCGATGCATATGTGGATCATTCATCTTTTGGACCGGCAATAATCAGCAGGGTTCTTGAGTCACACGGATATAAAGTCGGAATAATTGCACAGCCCGACTGGAAGATGGCGGACAGCATAGATGTTTTTGGCAGACCGAGGCTGGGATTCCTGGTGTCCGGCGGTAATATGGATCCGATGGTAAATCATTACACGGTGTCAAAGAAACGCCGTAAGACGGATGCTTACACTCCGGGCGGAGTTACCGGCAGAAGACCGGATCACGCGACAGTGGTCTATTGCAATCTCATAAGGCAGCGGTATAAGGACTGCCCGATTATAATAGGCGGAATCGAGGCAAGTCTCAGAAGACTGGCACATTATGATTACTGGTCGGACAGTCTGAAACGCTCAATCCTTCTGGACTCGCAGGCGGATATTATTTCATACGGAATGGGTGAACATTCGATTGTTGAGATTGCGGATGCGCTTGAGTCGGGGCTTGATGTCCATGACATTACATTTATAGACGGTACGGTTTATAAGACGAAACAGATTGAGAATGTATATGATTATATAATGCTCCCTTCATATGATGATTTGAAGGCGGATAAGCTTAATTATGCAAAGAGCTTTGATATACAATACCGGAATACTGATCCATATGCCGGCAAAAGACTTGTGGAGCCGTATGATAAAGGAATATATGTTGTCCAGAACCCGGCGGCCAGACCGCTCACACAGATGGAAATGGATGATGTGTACGCACTGCCGTATATGAATAACTACCATCCGTCATATGAAAAAGACGGCGGAGTCCCGGCAATATCCGAGATTAAGTTCAGCATCACAAGCAACAGAGGATGCTTTGGCGGGTGCTCTTTCTGCGCACTCACATTTCATCAGGGAAGGATAGTGCAGGCAAGAAGCCATGAGTCAATTATTGATGAAGCAGTAAGAATGACCGAAGAACCTGATTTTAAGGGATACATCCATGATGTTGGCGGCCCGACTGCCAATTTCAGGCGTCCGGCCTGCGACAAGCAGATGGAACATGGGGCATGTCCGGGTAAGCAGTGTCTTTTCCCGGAACCGTGTAAGAATCTTGTGGTGGACCACAGCGATTATGTATCACTGTTACGCAAACTGCGTGCCCTTCCGAAAGTAAAGAAAGTATTTGTGCGTTCCGGCGTACGTTTTGACTATGCACTGGCGGATAAGGATGATACTTTTATCAGGGAACTGTGCAAATACCATATAAGCGGACAGCTGAGGGTGGCACCGGAACATGTATCGGATAATGTATTGAAACTCATGGGCAAACCGGGGAACAGTGTTTATGAGAAATTCGTCAACAAATGTGAAGTGATTAACAGACAGCTTGGCAAGGAACAGTATCTCGTCCCGTATCTTATGTCATCGCATCCGGGTTCCACGCTTAAGGACGCAATCACGCTTGCGGAGTATATCAGGGACATCGGATACATGCCGGAGCAGGTTCAGGATTTTTATCCGACGCCATCCACCATATCGACATGCATGTATTACACGGGAGTTGACCCGCGTAACATGAAACCTGTGTATGTTGCCCGTAATCCGCATGAAAAAGCTATGCAGAGGGCACTTATACAGTACCGTAATCCGGAGAATTATGACCTTGTAAAAGAAGCACTTCTTAAGGAACACAGACAGGATCTAATAGGATTCGATAAGAAATGCCTGATACCACCGCGTAAAATAACTCCGAAACATGCCGCAGGCAGTCATAAAAAGGTTGAAAAAAAGCGCAATAAAAGCTACAATTAATATATATTTTCAGAGCACGAAAGGAAACACGTATGTACAAAGATAATGACAAAATAACAATTATGGATCATCCTCTTATCAAGCACAAAATAACAATGCTTAGAATGAAGAGTACCGGAACAAATGAGTTCCGTAAGCTTATTGAGGAAATAGCAGTTCTCATGGGATATGAAGCATTAAGGAATCTTCCGCTTGAGAACATCGACATCGAGACACCTATCCAGGAGACGCAGAGCCCGATAATTGCAGGAAAGAAGCCGGCAATCGTGCCTATTCTCCGTGCCGGACTCGGCATGGTCGGCGGTCTTCTCACTCTTATGCCGGCAGCCAAGGTCGGACACATCGGATTATACCGTGATGAGGAGACACATGAGCCGCATGAATATTATTGTAAGCTTCCGGATCCGATTGAGCAGCGTAAGATAATAGTATGCGATCCTATGCTTGCTACAGGCGGTTCTGCAGTAGCGGCAATTAATTTCATCAAGCAGCGCGGAGGCAGGGATATCACATTTATGTGTATCATCGCAGCACCGGAAGGTCTTGAAAGACTTGCCAAGGAGCACCCGGATGTTGACATCTATTGCGGAGCTCTTGATGAGAGGCTTAATGAAAATGCTTATATCTGCCCGGGACTTGGAGATGCCGGAGACAGAATTTTCGGAACTAAATAATCTATGATACCTGATAATATCAAGAGATATACTCCGGATTACAGGAAGGGACTTACCGGTGAGCAGGTGCAGGAACGGATTAAGAACGGCTGCACCAATGCGCCGGTCAAGCCGCCTATGAAGTCGTGCGGAGATATCATCAGAGACAACATCTTTACATATTTCAATATGATTTTTGTAGTGATTGCCGTACTTTTATGTATTGTGCAGTCTTATAAGAGTCTGACTTTTTTACCGGTTATTATATGTAATACAATAGTCGGAATCGTACAGGAAATCCGTTCCAAAAAAATACTTGATAAAATGAATATGCTTAATGCCCCGCGTGCCACAGTCATACGTGACGGCATCAGGACACAGATACCGGCGGAGGAACTGGTACTGGATGATATTGTTGTGTTCGCGGCCGGTAACCAGATATGCGCCGATGCATATGTGGAGGAAGGCGAGGTAAAGGTAAACGAATCTCTCCTTACAGGTGAATCGGATGAGATACTAAAGCAGAAGGGCGACAAGCTGATGTCAGGAAGCTTCATTGTATCGGGCGAATGTTACGCGAAGCTTGATGCCGTAGGTGCCGATTCATACATATCAGGCCTGATTGTTGAGGCAAAGTCCATGGAAAATAAGGAGCAGTCAGAGATGATACGCTCCCTGAACAAATTTGTGAAATTTGTCGGAATAATCATAATCCCGGTGGGACTTATATTGTTTTTCCAAAGCTATTATGTAGGAGATAATTCCCTGAAGGACAGTGTGGTTTCCACAATGGCGGCGCTAATCGGAATGATACCGGAGGGCTTGTATCTTCTGGCAACCGTTGCACTTACGTTAAGTGCGATGCGTCTGGCTTCAAGACATATTCTTCTGCACGATATGAAGAGCATAGAGACGCTTGCAAGGGTTAATGTTCTCTGTGTGGATAAGACAGGAACAATTACCGAGAATAAAATGGCTGTGCAGGGCGTTGTGCCTGCGGATGGCATAGATACGGACGATGTAAAGTGTCTGATAGGCGATTTTGCGGCGGCAATGTCATCGGACAATATAACAATGGAAGCCATTAAGAATTATTTTACAAATAGTTCCGGACGGAAGGCGGTGAGCGTGTCACCGTTTTCGTCGGTATGCAAATACAGCGGGGTTGTTTTTGAAGATGGTGCATATGTACTCGGGGCACCGGAATATGTGCTTGGCGGCAGGTTTGATGAATGCCGCGATACGGTTACGGAGATGGCGGAGAAGGGATTAAGGACGCTCGCATTCGTGAAATATGACGGAGTTTTGGACGGGAAACCGCTCGATAAGGAAGTAACCCTTATGGCATTTATCAATCTGGCCAATCCTATAAGAAAAGATGCCCCGGACACATTCCGGTATTTTGCAAAGCAGGGCGTTGATATCAAGGTTATCTCCGGTGACAATCCGGTAACGGTATCACGGGTTGCAATCGAAGCCGGGATAAAGGGCGCAGAGAAGTATGTGGATGCAACAACTCTTACCGATGAAGACAATATGAGAAAAGCATTGACGGAATGTACGGTATTCGGAAGAGTCACGCCGGCCCAGAAGAGATCTTTTGTGAGAATTCTTAAAGAACTCGGAAATACAGTTGCGATGACCGGTGACGGCGTTAATGACATATTGGCGCTTAAGGACGCGGATTGCAGTGTTGCGATGGCGTCCGGCAGCGAGGCGGCTGCCCAGAGTGCCCAGGTGGTACTGCTTGATTCTGATTTTTCGGGAATGCCGCAGGTTGTGCTTGAAGGCCGCAGAACTGTCAATAATATAGAGAGGTCGGCAAGCCTGTTCCTTGTGAAAAATATATTTTCTCTTCTGCTTGCATTCCTGTCGGTTGCATTTGCCGTGCAATATCCTCTGCATCCGACACAGGTTACGTTATTAAGTGCATTTACGATAGGAATACCGGGATTTTTTCTGGCACTTGAGCCGAACCATAGTATAATAAAAGGCAAATTTATCAAAAATGTGTTGATACGCTCACTCCCGGCAGGAATTACCGATATGCTTGCAGTTGTAGGAATAGTGATTGCCGGCAGAAATCTTGCACTCGCAGAGGAAGAAGTATCGACAGCGGCCACACTTGTATTGATTGTGGTAGGCCTGATGGTCGTAGCCGGAGCATCCATACCGTTTAACAGATTCCGCGCTGCCATAATGGGAGCGTGCGCTGCCGGAATAGTATTCTGCTGCGTGTTCTTACATGAACTTTTTGTGCTTATACCACTGTCAATGCCGGCGGTAATCATGCTGATATGTGCAGCGGCATCCGCCACAGCCGTATTCTGGACATTACGCTTTATATTTATGCATATAACGGACCGGAGGAGACATAATGGATAAACCTGATATAGTATATGAAGATGATAATATAATAGTCTGTAACAAAAAAGCCGGTGTCGCATCGCAGTCTGAACGTTCTTTTGCCAATGACCTTACGAGCATGCTTATGACATACCTTGTATCTTCCGGCAGAAAATGCAATGTGCATATAATTAACAGGCTTGATAAACCGGTTGAGGGACTTGTGCTTTACGCACTTAATAAGAAAGCTGCGGCCGGTCTTTCAGCACTTTCCGGAGAACATGCAATCGAAAAATATTATTATGCCGTAGTTACGGGAAGACCGGAAAACAAGGGAAATTATACGGATTATCTGTTGAAGGATCCGGGACTTAATGTTTCCCGCGTTGCAGATGCAGATGTATCGGGGGCCAAAAAAGCCTCTCTTAATTATGAGACGATTGAAACAAAGGAAATTTCAGGCAGGGAGTATTCTCTTGTCAGAATCAGGCTTCTTACTGGAAGACATCATCAGATAAGGGTTCAGTTCGCCGCACACGGACACGCATTGTATGGGGATACGAAGTATAATCCCGATTTTGCCGGATGCAGGGGTGTGCAGCTGATGCTTTGTGCATACAGGATTGCGTTTGCCAACCCGGCAGGGGCGGACAGAATTACCGTTCAGATACGTCCGGGCGGCAAATTTACGGAATTTGAATATTTTCACGACTGACGGCGATAATGTATTATGACTGCTATGCTGACAAAGGAGTTGTAATATGAGAGAACAAACCGCCATCAAATTAAAAACAGCAGGAATAATTGTGGGTGTCACAGCAGTAGTATATGTTCTGATAAAATATATGCTGCCGCTTGTGGCACCTTTTGCCTTTGCATTTATAATTGCATGTATTATTGACAAGCCGGTCGGATTCATGTATGAGAGGTTCGGCTTAAAGAGAATCATAGGCGCGACGGTTATGACAGTGCTGCTGACAGCCATTCTTGGACTGGTCATATTTTATGGAGCCAGGATACTTCTGGGGCAGGCCAGGCAGCTGGCAATGAAACTGCCGGAATATTCATCGATGGCAGCCAAAATGGCGGAGGATTGCTGCGACAGAGTGGATGATGGACTGAATCTTGATGAAGGGACAAGTTACCGGATAGTAAGCGGACAGATCGATAATGCAAAAGGAATTGTGAATGATAAGCTGATTCCGGCTGTCATGAATGGTTCATGGAGTTTTATAAGTTCGTGCGCAGCTTTTTTGACCGCGTTTGCATTTATGATAATGGCTGCAGTGTTCATAAGCCGGGATATGCCAAAGATTAAAGTGCAATGTGATAACAGTATATTTGGCACGGAACTTAAATTTCTGGGCGGCCGGCTGAAGGATATTCTGACGACATATGTTAAGACTCAGCTGACTATCATGACACTTACGTGCATAATATGCTCTGCCGGGTTGTATTTTATGGGAAATCCGTATGCACTTTTACTTGGTGTGCTGATAGGCATAATAGATGCGCTTCCTGTCCTCGGCACTGGAACGGTATTCATTCCGTGGTGCATAATTCTGTTTGTTATGGGAAAATACTCATCAGCTGTGGCAATACTTGTAATATATCTTGTAGCATATTACACAAGAGAGCTTCTCGAACCGAAACTAATGGGTGCCGGATTCGGAGTGTCACCGGTGTTAATGCTGGTCTCATTGTATGCAGGGTTGATTCTCTTTGGGATAAGCGGAGTGATAACCGGCCCGGTAGCGGTAATTCTTATAAGGGAAATTTGTACACGCCTTATAAAAAAACTTGCCTGACAGGCGAAATACATTTATAATTAACTATGTATGCGATTAACAAGGAGACAGATATGGTATTCAGTTCAGCTGTTTTTTTATTTATATTTTTGCCGGTAGTGCTTTTTGTGCACACTGTAGTAAAGAACACGACTGCACGTAATATTTTTCTTATTGCGGCAAGCCTTGTGTTCTATGCTTTCGGCGAACCGTTTTATGTTCTTCTGATGATTGGAAGCGTGGCAATTAATTACCTGTTCGGACGGGTGCTTGCCGCGCATAAGAGCAGACCGGTGCTTGCCATGGCGGTTATAGTTAATATAGGAATGCTTTTTGTATTCAAATATGCGTCGTGGCTTATAGGGATTATTGATAATGTACCGGGAATTTCCATCCCCGTGCCTCAGATAAGAATGCCGATAGGAATATCATTTTTTACATTTCAGGCAATGTCATATGTTATAGATGTATACAGAAACGATAAGGATGAACATGCATCTTTCGGAGATGTGTTATTGTACATATCTCTTTTTCCGCAGCTTATTGCGGGACCGATTGTCAAATATAATACAATCAGGACGCAGATTCATGACAGAAGCGTGAATGCATCGAAGATGGCAGCGGGCATAAGATTATTTATAATAGGACTGTCCAAGAAAATGCTTATTTCCAATGTGATGGGCGCGGCGGCAGATAAGATTTTTGCAATGCAGCCACAGGCAATGGATATGCCGCTTTCATGGCTGGGGGCAATATGTTACACTTTACAGATTTATTTCGATTTTTCGGGATACAGTAATATGGCAGTCGGCCTTGGCAAGACTCTGGGATTTGATTTCCCGGAGAATTTCGATTATCCGTATTCTGCGCACGGCATCCGTGATTTCTGGAGAAGGTGGCATATGTCGCTTACCGGATGGTTCAGGGAATATCTGTATATTCCGCTCGGAGGCAACCGTAAAGGAAGGGCAAGACAGATTCTTAACACGATGATCGTATTTGCGGCAACCGGCATATGGCATGGTGCCAATCTTACGTTTATATTGTGGGGATTAATGCATGGAATCCTTATGTGCGTGGAGACTCTTATATTCAAACGCAGAAAGTTAAAGAGTCCGGCGGCATGGCTTTACACAATTATAATAGTAATAATCGGCTTTGTTATATTCCGTGCAGACAGTGTCGGATATGCATTTGCGTATATTGGAAGAATGTTTTCCTTTGTGACAGAGGCGTCTGCTATGACAGTAACACTTTCGGTTCTTACACCGGTGTTTATAGCGACATTTACGGCCGCTGTTGTAATGATGTTTCCGGTTGTGCCGGCAATAAGGCGGCGCCTGGACGGCAGACCGTCATATGCAGCTGTTAACACGTTGTGTTATATAGCAATGTTCGGACTTTATTTTCTCTGTGTATTGACGCTTGCGGCAGATTCATACAATCCGTTCATTTATTTCAGGTTCTAGGCGGTGCATAATATGAAAAAACAAATTCTTAAAATAATATATGTTGTGACTTTTATGGCGGCTTTTGTTCTCTTCGGTGCAGCGAGTCTTTTCTATAAGAATGATACAATAGGCAACGAAGAAAAAGTTACGCTCGGCGGCGTCGGATATAAGGACATGGCCGGTAATTTTGATGATTATTTCAGCAAATCTTTCGGATTCAGGGACAAGCTTGTTAATATAAATAACAGTATCAAATATAATATCTTTAAGCAATCGGGTGAAAAATCCGTAATTGCCGGCAGGGACGGATGGCTTTTCTATGAGAGCGCGCTTCACGATTATACCGGAGAGAATGTAATGACCCGTGAGGAGGCGGCAAAGGCCGCCGGCGTTATTAAGGAAATGTCGGATTATGCAAAAGAGCGCGGCACGAAACTCATTTTTGTGAGTGCACCCAATAAAATGGAGATTTACGGTGAATATATGCCTTATTACTGTCTTGAGGATAAATCAGACGGCAATTACGAACTCCTTATGGATGAACTGTCACATACGGATGTTGATTATGTTGACCTTAAGGAGATTTTAAAGGAAGCCGGGGGCAAGTCATCCGTACAGTTATACCATAAAGAAGATTCACATTGGAATAATCTCGGTGCGGCGTATGCATATCGTGCAATTATGCAGAAAGCCGGGGTGGATTTTTTTGATTATACGTCTCTTGATTATACTATACAGGATAATTTCGATGGCGATTTATATTCAATGCTTTTTCCTGAAGGAAGCCACAAGGATGAGCAGGTAATGCTTGATATGGAGCAGGATTTCTATTTTACGTCCAATTACAGGAGTGATGACGACCTGGTTATAGAGACTGCCAACGACAATGCTTCAGGCAGTGTGCTTGTATACAGGGATTCTTTCGGAAATGCGCTTTATCAGTACTTTGCAGAGGATTTTAATACCGCAAAGTTTACGAGAGCCGTTCCGTATGATCTGACGGGAATCGGTGATTATGATGTTGTGGTTATTGAACTGGTGGAACGTAATCTTGCAAACCTTATTGACATGGAGCCTGTGATGCCCCGGTAGGTACTTGAAATCTGGCGGTTTTTGTGTATAATCAAAGAAGAATTAATAATATCATAATAGGAGAATTTGCCGATATGAAGAAGAAAATTATTGCAATATGCCTGTGCATATGCTTGACGATAGTATTTCTTGCCGGATGCGCCGGTAAGAAGAGCAATACAGAGCCATCGAAGGCGGCGGATGAGAACAGCGGTTTCTCATATACCGTTAATGGCGTAAGGCTGGTTCCGGGAGATGATTTCGCAGACGCTTATAAAGAACTCGGGGAACCGGATAATTATACCGAAGCCGCCAGCTGTTATTTTGACGGTATGGATAAGGTGTACACATATACAGGATATGAAGTCAGAACATACCCGGACGGTGATAAAGATATCATTCAGGATATCTGCCTCTCGTCGAAGGATTTTTCAACCGATAAGGGAATAACAGCAGGTTCATCATTGGATGATGTCACAGCTGCTTACGGTAATGATTATAAGCTTACCGGTAAGATGTATAAATATTATCAAAGTGATACCGGATATATTTACTTCTTTATAATGAATGATGTGGTTAAGTATTTTGGATATGCAATTGATGCATCGAACTAATCTTTTATACAGGACAGGAGAAAATACATGACAACAATTAAGAAAGTACAGGTGGCGGTTCTTGCAGCGGTTCTTGTGGGAAGCATGCTTGTGGGATGTGCCGGGAAACACACGGATAACAGCAGGGCAACTACAGCCGGCAACACAGCCGGAGACATAACCGTAAGCAGGGAGACGGAGACAGAGGCACCGACCCAGGCCCCGACAGAGGCGCCGACCCAGGCACCGACAGAGCCGCTGACAGAAGCTCCGACAGAAGCCCCCACACAGGAATACATAGGTGCATGGACACTTCTTTCGGAGGAACCGCTTAATCCGACGCAGTCCGGATATCCGGAACTTGACAGTCTGGTCAATGACCTTATAGCAAGGATTACGACATCGGATATGAATAATTATCAGAAGGTATGGGCGTTGTACGAATACTTTATCGACAATATTACATACAGCCGCGGAATGGATGCCCATACAGGAGAGTATTCTTCTTCGGATAAGGCAACGACACCTAAGGAAGTGCTTTGGGCAACCGACCTTCTTAACTCGGGACAGGGCTGCTGTTATAATTATTCATCAGCATTTATGTATATAATGAGAGCACTCGGATACGACGCACATCTTGTATCGGGAAATGTGCCTAAATACGGAGGCGGAGTCACACCGCACTGCTGGCTTTATGTGAACCTTAGCGGTGGGAAATACACTTTTGATCCCGATCTCGATATGAATTTTTATACAAGAGATTTAAGAAACGGTGTAGAGAATCCGGCAAGGGACAGATATTTCTGTGTCCCAATCGATAATTTGAGTTATTTTTATGTGGCAGAAACATACCACACCAATTAGATATAAGGAGATTAATCATGGCAGATAAGAAATTAGTAGAAGCAATAACCCCTATGGAGGAAGATTTTGCACAATGGTATACCGATGTTGTTAAGAAAGCAGAGCTTATGGCTTATTCAAGCATTAAGGGATGCATGATTTTCAGACCGAACGGATATGCCATCTGGGAAAGTGTACAGAAAGAACTTGACAGAAGATTTAAAGAAACCGGCGTTGAGAATGTATATATGCCAATGTTCATTCCTGAGAGTCTTCTTCAGAAAGAGAAAGACCATGTGGAAGGTTTTGCCCCTGAAGTTGCATGGGTAACACAGGGAGGACTTGATCCGCTCCAGGAGAGAATGTGTGTAAGACCTACATCAGAGACTTTGTTCTGTGATTTCTATAAGGATATCATACAGTCATACAGAGATCTGCCTAAATGCTATAACCAGTGGTGTTCCGTAGTAAGATGGGAGAAAACGACACGTCCGTTTTTACGTTCAATGGAATTCCTCTGGCAGGAAGGCCATACGGTCCATGCCACAGCTGAGGATGCCGAGGCAAGAACAATACAGATGCTGAACGTATATGCGGATTTCTGTGAGAATGTTCTTGCAATTCCTATGATCAAGGGCCGTAAGACCGATAAGGAAAAATTCGCCGGTGCAGAAGCTACATATACGATAGAGGCACTTATGCATGACGGTAAGGCACTTCAGTCCGGTACAAGCCATAATTTCGGTGACGGATTTGCCAGGGCATTCGGAATCCAGTACACGGATAAGGATAATAAACTCCAGTATGCACACCAGACATCATGGGGAATGTCAACACGTATCATAGGAGCTATCATCATGGTTCACGGCGATAACAGCGGTCTTGTTCTTCCGCCGGCAATCGCTCCGACACAGGTAATGGTAATTCCTATTGCACAGCACAAGGAAGGCGTGCTTGACAAGGCAGCACAGATTAAAGACACACTTACGGCAGCAGGCTTCAGAGCGAAGATTGATGACAGTGATAAGACACCGGGCTGGAAATTTGCGGAGCAGGAGATTAAAGGAATCCCGGCAAGAATCGAAATCGGACCGAAGGATCTTGAGGCAGGACAGGCAGTGATCGTCCGCAGGGATACAAGAGAAAAGACAATAGTTAAGATAGAAGAGATTGCGGATAAGCTTAAGGAAATCTTTGTCACAATGCAGTCTGATATGCTTGAGAAAGCCAGAAAACACAGAGATTCACACACATATGAAGCAACTAACTATGAAGAGTTTAAGGATATCATAGCCAATAAGCCGGGATTTGTTAAAGCTATGTGGTGCGGAGATCTCGCATGTGAGATGAAGATTAAGGAAGATACAACGGCAACAAGCCGATGCATGCCATTTGAGCAGGAACATATCAGCGATGTATGTGTATGCTGCGGTAAACCGGCTAAGAAACTGGTATACTGGGGTAAAGCATATTAATCTGCAGGATTGGTGTATATATGATAATTAATTTGCCTGAAGATGTACGGCATATAATTAATAAATTAGCAGATGAAGGGTATGAAGCATACGCTGTCGGCGGCTGTGTCCGCGACAGCGTTATTGGTCGTGTACCGGATGACTGGGACATTACAACATCGGCAAGGCCGGAAGATGTTAAGCGCATATTCCGGCGTACCGTTGATACAGGAATTGAGCACGGAACCGTGACGGTAATGATCGGCAGGGAAGGATATGAGGTTACGACCTTTAGAATAGATGGCGAATATAAGGACAGCAGACATCCTGAGAACGTTGAGTTTACCGCGTCGCTTAAGGAAGATTTAAAGAGGCGTGATTTTACGATCAACGCCATGGCATACAATGAACAGGAAGGCATTGTTGACCTTTTTGGCGGAATGGATGACATACGGTCAGGAATAATACGCTGCGTCGGTAATCCGGCAGACAGATTTGCCGAAGATGCACTGAGAATGTTAAGAGCCGTCAGATTCAGTGCGCAGCTGGGATATGACATAGATAAAGATACGGCAGCTGCAATAGAGGAACTGGCAGGAACGATAGCGGCCGTCAGCAAAGAAAGAATCCATACGGAAATAGGTAAGACAATTATGTCATCACATCCTGAATACATAGAAAAAGCATGCCGGCTTGGCATTACACCGGTTGTTTTTGGTGAATTTGACAGGATAGATGACAAAGAGTTATCATATAAACTCATAAAGAAAATGCCGATGCAGATAGCATTCCGGTATGCAGCTTTGCTTTTTGCGGCGGGCGAACAGGGAACGCGCAGGATGCTGCGTGAGCTCAAGCTTGACAATGCGACTGTAGACCTTGCGGTTATACTGGTAAAATATCATGGAATACAATTGACGGAAGACGAATATATTATCAGATGCACTGCTTCCAAAACAGGAGCGGACAGGCTTCATGATATCCTGAAATTTGAGAAGCTGTTTTACGAAGCGGCAGGAGATACGGTATCGGCACATATGGCGGCCGAAGAGGACAGGATTCTCAGCCTGATTGAAGCCAGAAAAGAATGTCTTTCAATTCATGAACTTGCAATTAACGGTTCAGACCTTATATCAATGGGGATGCAGCCGGGCAGACAGCTTGGCATTATGCTTGATCAATGCCTGGAACATGTTCTGGCGGCCCCGGAAGATAATACATATGATACTTTAAAGGAACTTGTTCACAAGTTGATGTGAATTTATATTTTTATCTCATATTTACAGTATCTGCCTCATAGAATTAGATAGTTTAGAATCTGTGAGGTTGGTATTTATGGCGGATAAGGGTTTGGATATTGTAGATAAATATAATCTGGAAGTCGTACAGGTAAGCCGCGGAAGGGGTGCGCAGGTGCTGCATACCGCCGATGGTCTGTACATACTTAAGGAATATAAGGGGCGGGGAAGTTATATTAATGATGAAGCGGTGATGTTAGATGCGCTAAATGCATCCGGACAGCTCTGTGTGGACGCTTATATTTCCGATTCGGAGGGCGTATACATAAATACATCATCGGACGGACAAAGATATGTTATTAAGAAATGGTATGAATGTCGCGACTGTGATATCCGAAATTACGGAGACGTCACGACTGCAGTCAGGGCACTTGCATATATGCATAAAGTGCTCATGAAAGACATACCGGAAGGCTTTAAACGTGAGTCGGCAGATACCGGTAATGATATGAGAAGGCATAATGCCGAAATCAAAAGGGTCGGCAAATATGTTGCAGGACGGAATAACCGCAATGAATTTGAGATGCTTGCAGGAACATGGTGTGATGCATTCTATGAAGAAGGACTGAGGGCGATAGAGAAGTGTGATGCCGTAAATAACGGATTTGAGGCAGCACGCGGAGTATGCCATGGTACATATAATTATCATAATGTATGTTACGGCCATAAGCTGCCGGTGATAATTAATTTTGAGCGTATGACACGGGGATTTGTAGTCAGCGATTTATATTGCATTATGCGAAAATTATTGGAAAAATATGACTGGGATATTAAACTTGCCTACCGTTTTATTACGGAATATGATAAAATAAGAACGTTAAATGATGATGATTTAAGATTGCTGGAGATTATGTTTACATTTCCGGAGAAATTCTGGAAACTGATCAATTCATATAATAATTCACGTAAGACATGGCTTCCGGCCAGAAATACGGAGAAACTTAAGAAAGTAATTGCGCAGAATAATAAGAGACTCGATTTTATAAATACATTGCATTGATATAATGGAGGAACATATGAGAAAGAAATTGTGGACAATATCAGCTGTGATGCTTTTTGCAGTAATGACACTTAGCGCATGTACCGGAACATCTTCTGTAAGACATCGTAATACCAATACAGAGACAAGTACGGCTGTCAATGCGGATAAATCGACGGGGGTGATCCGGAAGATAGATAAGGACACCAACAATATAGTTATATATTCCGTGGATGACGGCACTAAGACAATTTACAGCTATGATGAAGGGACTACCGCATATACAAAGTCGGGCAAAGTTATGTCTTTTGATAAACTCTCATGCGGAGATATTGTTGATATAGAATGTAACAATACCAATCAGAAAATAAAGAAAATAAGCATTTCATCCCGAAATAAGGTCTGGGAGAACACCAAAGTCACGAATTTCAAGGTTGATGAAAGCACGATGACAATGAAAATAGGACAGTCATTATATTCATACTCGGACAGCACATTTGTGTTCTCTGATGGTGAAGAGATAGATATATCCGAATTAAACAGTGAAGACCGGCTTATTGTGCGCGGGTATGATACATCGGTATGCTCGGTTGTTGTCGATAAAGGACATGGATATGTTACACTTTCTGGAGACCAGCTTTTTACCGGCGGGTATGTGGATATCGGCGGCAGAGTTGTTAAAGTAATTGAGGAAGGAATGCTTCTGATAGTTCAGGAAGGAAGTTATAAAATAGAAGTCCGTAACGGAAAGTATGTTGCCGATAAGCAGATAACTGTCACGAGGGATGAGAAAACCGTTGCAGACTTCTCGGATGTGGCACCGATCGTAACAGAGACCGGAAATGTGCGTATTAACGTTAATGTGAGCGAGGCGGTCCTTACGGTTGACGGAGCCGTCATGAGCGCGAATGAAGTTCTCACACTGGCGGCAGGAAAGCACACGATCAAGGTAAGTGCGGATGGATACAGTGATTATTCCACACAGATAGAAGTTGACAAGGGTTATAAGACAATAGATGTTACACTTAAGGCTGCTGCGGACGACGAGACATCCAAAGAAACAAAATCCGAGACGCAGACGGAGACGGAAACCGCTACAACGGACAGTTCAGGTAATGTAGTCAGTCAGAAAAATAAAGTCACGGTATCCGGCCCGGAGGGAGGATACATATATTTTGACGGAAAGTATATGGGAACGGCACCGGTTACATTTGCACTTGTGACGGGAGAACATGTCATATCAGTACTTTACAATAAACAGATAAACAGCTATACGGTAAATCTGTCGGAAGGCGGAGATGATGTAAAATATGATTTTACATCAAAGTAAATGGTATCAGCGGGGCATATGATGCATATAATGCACCAAACAATATTTCAGGATGATGGTTTATGCATCGTGCACTGACGATAGTTATTATTGCAATGTGCCTGGTTACAGCCGCATGCGGCCGCGCAGACACGAAGAGCAGCATCGTGTCGGATGTGGATTATACAGTGGTGGATAGGGCAGCAATTCCGGAAGAACTGGCTGCGACAATAGATGCACGCAAAGAATCTGATTTTGAGATATCGGCGTGCATTGACGGTTACACATACATTGTCAAAGGGTACGGAAAACAGCCGACCGGAGGTTACAGCATAAGGGTTGACAGACTGCAGACGAATGGAACGGATATGACGATGGCATCCACACTTATCGGCCCGTCGGCCGGTGAGGCAGTTAACAAGCTGGCAACATATCCGTACATAGTGATCAAGACAGAGTCAACGGATAACAATATATTATTTGAATAGCATAATCCCCTGGATATCTTCATATTCTGTAATAAGTGCGTATATCAGATTATGAAGAAACAGGGGATTTTTGTATGGAAACTGATAAAAAGACATTACATATGAATTACAGGAAAGGAACAACGGAACAGATTATAACTGTTGATGACGATTTCAATGTGCCGGATTCCAAACCGGATATTGTGAAAAAAATACATGAGAAGGGGCGGGTGGTAATAGAAAAAGTGAGGGCATCGGACGATAAAGTATCGGTAAGTGGAAACCTTATCTATGCATTGCTGTATAAAACCGGCAGCCGGTGCGCATGCATGAGCGGAAGCATTCCTCTTGAAGAGGTGGTTATGCTTGAAGGAACCACACCGCAGGATATCATCAGATGCACGACCAGTCTTGAGGATATTACAATAACTGTTATCAACTCCAGAAAAATAAGCGTAAAAGCGGTAATAGTGGTACATATTATATCTGAGGCAATGTATGATAAAGATATAGTGTGCCACATGGATGTTGATAATCTGCAGACCATGAATGATACCGTTAATATTATGCAGCTTATCTCATCGAAAAAAGATATTTTCAGGATAAGGGAATCTGTAAATCTTCCGTCAGACAGACCTAATGTTGAGCAGATAATATGGTATGATCTGAAAACCCAGAGCCTTGATATCCGCGCCTGTGACGGAGGCATCAGCATACGCGGAGAGCTTTATGTGTTCTGTATGTATACGGCAGAAAATGATGATGAAGGACTTTATTATTATGATGATGTGATAGCATTTTCCGGAAAAACAGATGTAGCCGGATGCACCGAGGAAATGCTTGCTGATGTGAATATCGCACCATCGGAGGAAAGCCTTATAGCAAGACCGGACGCCAACGGAGAACTGAGAATCATGGATGCGGAAATTATTCTGGATCTTGACATAAGAGGATACATAGAGAAGGAGGAAGAAATTCTGGCCGATGCTTATTCGCCGGCATGCGAACTGGAACTTGTGAGGGAAGAGGCGATGTATCAGACATTCCTGCTCAAAAACAGTGTAAAGTGCAGATGTGATAACCGGTTTAAGCTTCCGGCAGACGGAATTATGCAGATTATCGGAAGTAGCGGAAGAACCATGATTGAAGATATGATAATCTCTGATAATAATGTTGTCGTTCAGGGGGCAGTTATTGTAGATGTAATATATATCAAACAGGATGATGATGACAAAATAGGATATGCGAAATACGAGCTTCCTTTTACGGAAAACTGTGAGATAAGCGGCATAAACAGTGACAGCATATGTGAGGGCCATCCCGGACCGCTGCAGGTATCGACAATACTTACAGGCGGAGGGGAAATAGATGTAAAATGCTCGGCGACAGTGGATCTTATGGCGGTAAGCAGACGGAGAGACAGTTTTATATGTGATGCAGCCGTATCGGAAAGGGACAATGAAGCGATAAAAAATATGGCCGGAATAACCGGATATATAACAAGGGAAAATGACACATTGTGGAACATAGCGAAAAAATACCATACGACGGTAAGTAATATCCTTGAGACAAACGGACTTGCAAGCGACAGGGTACAGCCGAAAACCAAACTGTTAATTGTGAAGAAATGTTAGAAATAGTTACTGCCGGACTACGAAGAACACACATTCGTAATCCGGCAGTTTCCGATGGTATATATAATCTTATTCGTTATCCTTAAACCAGCTGTCAAACTTATCCATAACAGCCTTATAAGTATTCTGGCACAAATCCGGAAGATTGGTACCCCATGCTTTGGTAGCCTGGCTGAAGCCTTTCTTGAAAGCATCTACCATCTGCTGCATCTTCTCCTTATCATCTCCTGCGAGTGCGGATGCAAAAGAGAGAATCCTGTCAGATGTCTGGTCGGCACCCCAGTATCCGTCGTCAGCAACATCTTTCTTAGCCTGAGCGATTGTGTCAGCGTCAAATACACCTGCCTTAAGCATCTCATCCCATGATGACTTGGATGTAAGGTCGACACCGGCCTGTTTTGTAAACATTTTCTCAACAAGGCTCTTAAGCTGTGAAGTGCGGGCGTCGGCATCAGCCTTGAGCTGTGCGACAATACCTGCTCTGTCCGATTTGGACATAGAGGAAATAGTCTTATAATCCGTAGAAGATGATTTCTCATATACAACAGCATCTTTGGAAGATGAGGCTTTAGCATTATCATCTGTCTTGCGGGTTTTCTTAGCTGCGTCATCTGCAGCATACATCTGCGCTGCCTGTCCGGCAGCAGTAATTCCGTTTACCATTATGTAGATCTCCTTCCGTGGAAACTTAATTTATTATCTTTCTATTTGTTATATCGGTATTTCCGGAAGATATAATAACACTTTATATTAGTGTATTGATTTTAGTACATTATGACGTTATAATGATAAATGTAGTGTGCATTCGGCACACAGATGAAGAAAAGGTGGTCAGACATGAATAGTATCAGTCTTAAGGCTTATGCCAAGATTAATATAGGACTAGATGTAACGGGTAAACTGCCGGATGGTTATCATCTGGTGAAAATGATAATGCAGAATATCGATTTATATGACGAGGTGGTATTGACGGAAAATGTGTCGGGAGACATCAGGCTTGATATGAATGTTGATTTTCTGCCGACGGATGAACGTAATCTGGCATATAAAGCAGCCAAATTAATGAAAGAGGATTTTGGTATCGACAGGGGCATTGATATATATATCCGCAAGAATATTCCGGCGGCAGCGGGAATGGCGGGCGGAAGTACGGATGCAGCTGCGGTCATGACAGGTATGAATAAGCTGTTTGACTTGAATATCGATAGAAATATTCTCATGGAACACGGTCTTAAACTTGGTGCGGATGTACCATACTGCATTATGGGCGGAACTGCCCTGGCGGAAGGAATCGGCGAGAAACTTACACAGCTTTCGCCATGCCCGGATTGCTATGTTCTGGTTGCAAAACCGGATATCAGCGTCTCTACAGCGTATGTATATACGAATCTGGTGTTGGATGATACAACCGTACACCCGGATATAGATATGGTAAGAAATGCACTTGAATCCGGAGATATACGTACAGCTGCACAGAATATGGGTAATCTGCTTGAAAATGTCACACAAAAAGAATATCCGGTCATATCGGAAATCAAACACATAATGGATGATAACGGCGCACTCGGTTCACTGATGAGCGGAAGCGGACCCACTGTATTCGGTCTGTTCGATGATTATGGTACTGCATCGGAATGTCTTGCGGCAGTGGATAAGAGCGGTAAAGCAAAGGATATACATCTGGTTAAGGTGTGTAACGGAGGATTGGAATGATATCAGATATGCAATTTCTTGAGAAGGGCGACGGAAGATCCTTGCGGGACACAGTCTATAAAGAATTGAAGGAAGCTATTTTGTGCGGGGATATCGCCTCGGATGAGAGGCTTATGGAAATCCCGTTAGCCAATAAAATGGGAGTCAGCAGGACTCCTGTACGCGAGGCAATCAGACGTCTTGCAAAGGAGCACCTTGTGGTCATAACCCGTGGTAAGGGCGCGCGGGTTGCCGGAATCAGCGACAAGGAGGCCAAGGATGCGTTGGAAGTAAGAATTATGATAGAGGCTATGTCGGCCAGACTTGCGGCGCACAATATTACACCTGAACAGGTGGAATACCTTCGTGAAATCAATAATAAAGCACGCGAAGCAGCGGCACGCAAAGACAGGAACGCGATTGCCGAGTATGATAATCTGCTGCACCGTTTTATAAGCGAGGCATCCGGAAATACAATACTTTTCACGGTAGCTCGGTTTCTTGAAGGACAGGTACTCAGATATCGCATAGAATACATTAAGAATCTGCCGGATTTTGACGGCATGCTTGATGAACATGATGCATTGATAGAAGCGCTTGAAAAAGGCGAGGATGAGAAGGCCGAAAGCCTGATTACAACGCATATAATAAGCCAGAAAGATGCAATGTCAAGAATACTTGCAAGAATGTCTGAATAGAACCGGTTTATATGGCAATAATCTCTGTATAAGATTTAAGGAGGTTATTCCCATGAAGAAAATAATTATGCCGGTTATTGCTGCTGTCATTGTGATTTCAACGGCAATATCAATTATTACATATACAAAGAGCAGTGGATACAGGACACAGAAAGAGATAGCAGATAATATAATCAGATTTCATGTGCGCGCCAACAGCGACAGTGAAAAGGACCAGAATCTGAAGCTTAAGGTCAAGGATGCAGTGGTATGTTATCTGCAAAAAGAACTTTCATCCGCGGACAGTCTTGACGATGCGCGAAATATTTTATATGATGACAGTGCGCAGATAAAAGATATTGCGCAGACGGTAATTAAATCCGAAGGCATGTCATATAATGTGGATGTCTATTTTGAAAAATCATATTTCCCGCTTAAGACATATGGCGATATGTCATTTCCTCCGGGAGAATATGAAGCATTCAGGATTGATATCGGAGAAGCCGGCGGACATAACTGGTGGTGTGTTCTTTTTCCGCCGTTATGCATGGTAAGCCAGTCGTATTCGGTGGTTCCGGACGATTCGAAACAGATGCTTAAGAATGTTCTATCAGATGAGGCATATGATACCGTAACGATGCAGGATTTAAGTAACAACAGATACCGGGTAAGATTTAAGTATCTTACTTTTCTGAATAAATTATTTGATTAAGAAAGGATAACCGCATTTATATGCGGGGGCGATGATTATGAGTAAGACAAAAGTAGCAGTATTATTCGGCGGACAGTCTTCGGAACATGATGTTTCATGCGTATCCGCAGCTACAGTAATTAACAGTATTGACAGAGATTATTATGATGTTGTGATGGTAGGCATCACTAAGGACGGCAGATGGCTTAAGACCGAGAGCGTGGATAAGATTACGGATGGTAGCTGGAGAGACGGCAAAGTGAGCATGATACTCTCACCGGACCGTACACATAAGGGTTTTGTGGCTATTGAGAACGGCAAGTGCAAAGCGGAACCGGTGGACGTTGTTTTTCCGGTACTGCACGGACTCTATGGTGAGGATGGAACGGTTCAGGGCATACTTGAACTTGCCGGAATCCCATATGTCGGATGCGGAGTTGTTGCATCAGCTGTATCGATGGATAAGCTGTTTACCAAAGTGATCGTCAATTCCATAGGAAATATAAGACAGGCACGTTATGTGGCCATAAGAAGGCGCGAACTTGAGAATATGGATGACTGCGTTGCACGCGTAGAGAGTGTACATAAATACCCTGTATTCATAAAGCCGAGTAATGCCGGCTCCTCTAAGGGCGTATCCAAGGCACATAACCGCGGGGAACTGATTAGCGGACTTAAAGAAGCGGCCGTACATGATGAGAAAATTCTCGTCGAGGAGACGATTGTCGGCAGGGAAATCGAATGTGCCGTACTTGGCGGTGACGAACCGAAGGCATCCGGCGTGGGCGAGATACTTGCAGCAGCGGATTTTTATGATTTTGATGCTAAATATAACAATGCAGAATCCAAGACGGTTGTAGGACCTGACCTTCCGGCCGGCAAAGAAGATGAAATCCGTAAAGACGCAGTTGCTATTTTCAATGCGGTTGACGGATTCGGACTTGCAAGAATAGATTTCTTCCTTGAGAACGGAACAAATGATGTTGTATTTAATGAATTAAATACAATGCCGGGATTCACGTCGATAAGTATGTATCCGATGCTTTGGGCCAATAAGGGACTTGACAAGAAAACACTCGTGGATAAATTAATCCGCAGTGCATTTAACAGACATAAGTAAGGTGTAAAATATGAGTAAAAAGGCCAGCATTAAGGTTAGCGGACTTCATACTTCAGAGGCATATGATGAAGATGAGAACATTGAAGTGATAAGCATAGGTACATATAGCAAGCGTAACGGGATTCATTTTATTAAATATGATGAACAGGCTAAGAACCCGGAAGATGTGAACCACAACCTTATTAAAATAGCACCGCAACAGATAGAGATTGTTACCAGGGGTGCCGGATATACCAATATGATATTCAGGATAGGTGAGAAAATAACAACCTATTATGCAACTCCTTTTGGCGGAATGAATATCAGTATTGATACATATGACATGAATTTTACCGAAGAAGATGACAGAATATCGGTTGATATCAATTACGGACTGGAAGTTAATCTTGATTATGTTGCGGAATGTAAAGTACATATCGAAATAGAGATGCTTGAAGACAGGTAATATTAAGGGAATACCGGCAAACCGGTATTCCCTTTTATGTTGATGTATCTAATCCCTAAAGGTATTCGTTAAAAGCATCCTTGATGGATTGATCGGCGTTATTCATTATGTAATCATACCAGCCGTTGCCGTTGCGTTTGTATTCCTCCGCTGCCAATCCAAAAAAACAGTTATCACGGATAGTTAATTCCAGGCCGAGTTCATGTATTTTAGCCATATTTATGGCAGCCAGTTCAAGCACTTCGGCTCTTTCATCATCATTTAATTCCGTATATCCAAGATTACTTCCGAGCCACATTTCTTCTATCTGTATGGCATTGTTGGATGTGATTTTCTCAGGTTCGATATACCTTCTTATGCGGTAATCCTTAAGAACAACACGAGCCATATCGGGACGATGCAGCAGTTCATCGGCAGCCAGAAGCTTATTGGAACACATCTGCGCCATTTCGGAAGGCGAATTGGCCATTACTATCATGGATGTCGGTGCTGCGTCCGTTACAACCGCAAGTAGATCTTCCGATGTCGCTTTTGAGACCACTTCTTCGGACATGTAAAACATGGCAAAAATATCCCCGATTTTGAATCCCTTGGAAGTAATATTTCGGTAAGGAAAAAGCAGCCGGCCGTCTTTGTCCATCCAGTCGCTGTCGTTAAAGAGCGGTTCAAAATTATACAGATCCCTGTAGTCGGCGTAAGCGGAGTAGATGACGGTCCCGCTCTCCGGTGACATACGCTCCGGCAATGTCGCGGCTTCCGTTACGGATTCTGTCGTAGCCTCCGGGGTGGCAACGTAGCCGCGTTTCTGACACCCGATTAAGACAGTGACTGTAATAACAACGGCCATCAGTGAAATAATTATTTGTTTCTTCATAGTATCAATCTCCCTTCTGTGAGTTTGTGCGATATGGGTTGTGAGATACTTTAGTCCAATCCATATCAAGCCATTTGGTTGTTTCTAATGTGGTGTTTTGCATTATGTAATCGTACCATAAGCTCCCGGACTGCTTCTGTTCTTCTGCGATGGTATCCCAGAAAGCAGGGACAGGAAGCGGAGTGCCTGCTGTATTATTGTCTACAACGTATTGTGCTGTTATACAGGCCTTATTTATTATATTCATACGCCGGTTGTCATCAAGCTGTTCATATGCCAGATTACTTCCAAGCCATGCTTCCTCAAAATATGTGTTAAGGGTCATACGGTCACACATGTATCCCGAATCCTCATAGACAGCATAATGAATGCCGTCCGTCATATAGTCGTTGTACAGAGTAACGGCCATATCATTTCTCGTAAACAGAACTGAAGCTGCGATGCTTTGACTCAGGCATTTATGGGAGTGAAATACAGATGTATCCGGTTCATAGGAAGCACCCATCGGACCGAGAAGTCCCCAGAGAGAATCCTTAACTATCTGAAGCAGGAGGCTTGAGGGCGCTTTGTTGGCAGCCTCAGGCGGAATATAATAGCGCTCAAGCAGGTAGTCGTTTACAAAATCCATTTCATACGGTATCGCGATATTTCCGTTATCATCCGTCCAGTCATCAAATGTCCATAAGATGGAGTAATCCCGCTTGGAATCATCATACGGTGTGTATAATATGGATGTGCTGATCTTACTGTCGGGCATGGTTTCTTCGATGTCATCGGGATATGTTACTGATGGTGTGCTGTCCTTGTTGGCATTTGAAGAACAGCCGGCTAATGAAAAAACCAATACCGTTGCAATAAGTATACATATGAAATTACGCATATTACCTCCTCGTGATTATTTATGTGCACTCATAAAATTGTTATCTATATTATACCCGCCCGATTGCGGAGGTGTCAAATAAAAAATTGTTACAAATTTGTTACAAAACCGGTTATCTGAGCATAAAAATAGAACGCTGCAATAAACAGCGTTCTAATGGATTCTGTAATTATTTCTTTTTGGATTTGGCAGGGGCTTTAGCCTTGGTGGCTTCGGCCTGGGCCTTGGCGGCTTTCTCGGCCAGCTTTGCCCTGAAACCTTTCTTCTTAGGCTGAACGGTTACCTTACCTCTGGTACTGATGATTTCGGTAATGTAAATACCGCTTACTTTAACCTTGGATTCCATCTTAACCGGAAGTGCGTCGAATACCTTGACATCAGCTATAAGGGTCATAACCTTAGGACCGATCTTGGCTTTGACGATAGGCATCTTGGCTAACTTCATATATTTAGGAATCTGTTCTGTGACAACCTTAGGCAGGTTAGCTTCCGTTATTTTCATACGCTTCTTATCAATGACTAACATCGATAGAATCTGCGATGCCGCTTCTATATCAGCCTGTGAAGCCTCCTGCTTCTTCTGCATCTTACGGCCTACGATGATAAGTACGATGAAAAGAACGAGAACCACAGCCAGAACGATAAGTACTATTTTAAGTGCTAATGGCATATCTTAAGTCCTCCTTATTTTCTTAAAATGAATTATAACATAAAGAAACGGCAAGTACAAACATTAATTGCAAATCTGCGTAAATCTGATATAATTAAGTGACAAGTGTGCACAGATTATATATCCTGTGCCGGTAAAGGAAGGAATTATTATGAGACTGATTTTGGTAATGTTATTTCTGTTATTATATTTTATTGTCAGTATACCGATTTTCGGGATTGAATGGATTATCGGTAAAATTAATCCGCATGCCAGGGATATAAGCTCTCTCAGGATAGTGCAGTTCGGATTCAAGGGAATATTGTTTTTCTCCGGAACCAAGACGACGGTTATAGGATTTGAGAATATACCGAAGGATAAACCGGTGCTTTTCGTGGGTAATCACAAGAGTTTTTATGATGTTATAATATCGTACTCCATGATGCCTGATCTTACCGGATTTGTTGCCAAGAAAGAAATAGAGAAAGTTCCGCTTTTGAGAACATGGATGAGATTTGTGTACTGTCTTTTCCTTGACCGCGACAACCTCAAGGAAGGCCTCAAGACAATCCTGCAGGGAATTGAATACATTAAGAGAGGAATATCAATTGTTATATTCCCGGAGGGAACGCGTAACACGTTTGAGGATGGAATGCTTCCATTTAAGGAGGGAAGCTTAAAGTTCGCCGAGAAGTCAGGATGCCTGATCATTCCGATGGTGCAGAATAACACGGGAGAATGTCTTGAGAAACATATGCCATGGATCAGGAAAGCGCATACAGTCATAGAATTCTGCGAACCGGTTGATATAAAGCTGCTTGATAAGGAAGATAAGAAACACGTTGCTGCATATGTCCAGAAAATCATGGAGGGCGTTTACGAGAAGAATAAAGCACTCGTATAATTAAAATATGACGGATTTGCGGGATTATTGAGCATCGATTTTAGATAAAAACACAATTGACACAAATTGCATGAATGAATATACTGATTGGTAGTACCAATATTGGTACTACCAATTTTTATATACGGAAAGAAGAATAAGATGAAGTACATTAAGCAGTTTCTTGTTATTATTGCGATTTCCCTTGTCGGGGAACTCTTACATTACCTGCTTCCGCTGCCCGTACCGGCCAGCATATATGGTATGGTAATTATGTTTGCCGGACTCATGACCGGTCTTATCAAACTTGATGCGGTTAAGGATGCAGGCAAATTTATGATAGAGATAATGCCGGTTATGTTTATTCCGGCAGGTGTCGGGCTCATGGCATCATGGGGCGTGCTTAAACCGATGATTATCCCGGTAAGCATTATAACGGTGGTAACCGTAGTTACCGTTATGGCGGCGTCGGGCAGAATTTCCCAGACGATTATCCGCATGGACCGGAAGAAGAAAGAGAGGAGTGCGGACAATGAGTGAATTTACGGAAACTTCAATGTTTGCCGGCGTTACGGTAAGCCTGTTGGCCTATATTATAGGCGCACTGCTCAAGAAAAAATTCAAACTTGCTATTTTTAATCCGCTCCTTATATCAATAGTGCTTACAATAATAATGCTTGTTATTGCCGATATTGATTATGATGTGTATGCGCAGGGTGCAGATTATTTAAGCTGGTTTCTGACTCCGGCTACGGTGTGTCTTGCTATACCACTCTATGAGCAGTGGGAGCTGCTTAAACATAATGTAAAAGCAGTTATGCTTGGAATTACAGCCGGCGTGCTTTCAAGCCTTACAACGGTTCTGGTATTGTCACTTATAATGCATCTGTCGCATGAAGAGTATGTTACATTGCTTCCGAAGTCCATCACAACGGCTATCGGAATGGGTGTTTCGGAGGAACTCGGCGGATATGTCACTATAACGGTTGCAGTAATAATTGTTACAGGTGTTATCGGCAATATTTTTGGTGAACTTATATGCAAAATCTTCAGGATAACGGAGCCTATTTCCAAAGGAATTGCTTTCGGCTCAGCATCGCATGCAATAGGAACGGCCAAAGCCATGGAACTTGGTGATGTCGAGGGCGCAATGAGCAGCCTTTCAATAGCGGTAAGCGGTATTCTCACTGTTGTAGGTGCAAGTATTTTTGCGCATTTTATGTAGATTGGAGCGGAAATGGCAGAGTATGATGTTGCAATTGAATATATATTCGGATTGATGAAGGACGGTACGCTCAAAGTCGGAGATAAACTTCCAACGGAGAGAGCGATAGCGGCAGAACTGGGGATAGGCCGTAATAAAGCAAGAGAGGCCTTGAGCATACTTAGCGGTATGGGAATGATCGAGAGCAGACAGGGCTCAGGTAACTTCGTGTCAGGCAATGCCTCAGGTGCTATCAAGAATATGATCATCATGATGATGGCACTTAATACGATATCCAGGCAGGAAGTATGCAAATTCCGCCGGGATATGGAAAAAGCAGTATGCAGTAGCCTTATATCCGATCCTCCTTCTGAAGAGATAAAAAACAGAATCAAAGACACACTTCGGGCTATGGACGGCCTTTCTGGTGAAGAGCTCGCAAAGGCGGACCATGATTTCCACAATGCACTGGTAAAGGCGACCGGGAATAAATTATGGGAGGTCATGATGGATGCCGTGGCTGATCTTTACAGCGAATGGATCGATTATGTGATCCAGAAAATAGATGTTAAGAATCGTGCAAAACTTATGCAAAGCCATAAGGATATTTTTAACAATATCATAGAGGATAAGCCTCGTAAGGCAATGCAGGCAATTGAGAAACATTATGAACTCATAGAAGAACTTCTTAAATAGAAAATAATAATGCCCCGGAAATTTATAATATGTAATTGGAGATAGAATGTGGAAAAAATTTTGTTAATTAATGTAAATGATACGGACATTAAAAAAGTAAGCGATGTTTTTGTTAGATTGAGAATAAGAACTGATATAGTCAAACCTGAATTTTATGGATGCACACTGGGGGAACTTGCGTCGGGAAATGCATCAGCGAATCCGGCCGGAGCGTCATTTGGAGAGAGTATTGTCGTTATGTGCGGACTCAGGGATAAAAGACTGGATAAGGCACTGTTCGAATTGAGGCACAGCGGCGTTAATGTGGATTACAAAGCGGTGCTTACACCGACCAATGCGGACTGGGGACTTGAGAGGCTGGTCAGGGAACTTAGAAGGGAAAAGCTTATGATGCGTTGACGGCGCCAAGCCAGCCGGGTTAGCCGGAGAGCTTCCCGACGTGGCGCTATGTGCTGCCGGAAGAATAAATCTGTGATATATGATACGATACATTCACACTTTTTAGGATAAAATCGGTAATCTGGTGATAATGCATTGCTATATGTGATACCATAATGTGATAATATATAAAATCAAGTATACTAAAAGATGCGCTGAATCTAATATATTACAATATAAAACATACCAAATTGACACCAAATACCAAAAAAATCGCAAAAAAGTGTGAATTAGTGAATTTTAAATTTAAAATAGTATCAATCAAGATAATGAAAAAACCTCAAGTACATTACACTGGGACTGAAACTATCAAATATAATACAGACACCCCGAAACCGGTGCATCAAGTGGCGCCAAACCAGCCAGGTTAGCGTACGCTGCATCTCGCTGTCGGCTGTCGCCGACTAATCAGCCAATAATAAATGCTCCGGAAAATAAACTTTCCGGAGCATTATTATCGTCTGATTGATTTGGCTTGTAGCTTATCCAAAGTATCTCTTTAACAGTCCTTCGAAAGCTTTTCCGTGGCGGGCTTCGTCTCTTGCCATTTCGTGAACTGTGTCATGGATTGCGTCGAGATTAGCTGCTTTGGCACGTTTTGCAAGGTCTGTCTTGCCTGCTGTTGCGCCGTGCTCAGCTTCAACTCTGAGTTCGAGGTTCTTCTTTGTGCTGTCTGTTACAACTTCTCCGAGAAGTTCTGCAAACTTAGCTGCGTGTTCAGCCTCTTCAAAAGCAGCTTTCTCATAGTACATTCCGATTTCCGGATATCCTTCTCTGTGGGCAACTCTTGCCATTGCAAGGTACATACCTACTTCTGAGCACTCTCCGTTAAAGTTGGCGCGGAGGTCTGCCATAATATCCTCTGAAACGCCCTGTGCAACACCAACAACATGTTCTGCCGCCCATGTTCTGTCGTCATCCTGCTTGATGAACTTGTCTGCCCCTACACCACATACAGGGCACTTCTCAGGAGCTGCCTCTCCTTCATAAACATAACCGCATACGCTGCATACAAATTTTGCCATAATATAAAATCTCCTTTAAAATATTTATTTTATTGAGTTGTAAACAAAATAGTAATGATTACTGTTTAATAATAGCAATGATTACTGTTTTTGTCAATAACTTTTTTAAATTATTTATTTACAGTTTGCGCATTTTCCGTAAAAAAATGTAGCATGACCTGTAATTATGCCGTCAAACCCGGTGCCGGCTTTTTCAAGAATGTCATCCGGAACAGGGTAATCCAGGTCAATTACCGCTCCGCATGATTCACATATAAAATGATTGTGCGGCCTAACATTGCCATCAAAATGATCAAAACCGTCCTTTCCCGGAAGTTTAATTGCTTCGCCGAGGTCAACAAGAAGGGAAAGATTTCGGTAAACCGTTCCCAGACTGATGTTGGGGAAATTTTCTCTCAGGTTATTGTAAACCGTCTCGGCTGTGGGGTGATCCTTGCGCGACATAAGAAATTCACGCACGGCTTCACGCTGCCTGCTGTATTTCATAGCTGTTGATGCCATATTGTTCTCCTTGATATTAGTAATCATTATCAATATACATTCAATTGATTTATGTGTCAAGTGAGAGTATAATAATTTTTATGAAAAATATATGGAAAATTATAATGGCAGCGGCGGTATTCATATCAATATGTGGATGCAGCCGGGTAACTCCGTCTTCAACTAAATATATTGCGCAGGGATATGCACTTAATACATATGTGAAAGTCACGCTTTATGGCAGCGGAAGTGATGAAATCGCCGGCAGGGCAGTGGATATGTGCTCGGAATATGAGCGGATTTTTTCCCGCACGGACGAGGATTCCATGTTATACAGGCTTAATAATGCGGGAAGCCTTACGCGTAAAGAGGCAGCTGATGATAAAGGGTTTGATGAACTGACCGCACTTGTGCGCTCCGGCATTGAATACGGAAAGCTTACTGATGGAGCACTTGATATAACAATAGAACCTGTTTCTTCATTGTGGAAGTTCGGAACTGATGAAGCGGCATTGCCGGATGCCGGGCAGATAGCAGATGCATTGACCAAAGTGGATTATTCCAAAATCGAGGTTACTGACGATTTCATAGAACTTAACGGATGCAGGCTGGATCTGGGTGCTACCGCCAAGGGATATATTGCAGGAAAAATATGTGATTATCTTAAGAAAGAAGACGTAACAGGTGCGATAGTGGACCTGGGCGGCAATATATCATGTATCGGTACGAAGGCGGACGGCACAGGATTTACGGTAGGAATCAAGAAACCGTTTGATGAAGAAGGACAGATGTCGCTCGCGCTGGACCTGAGTGATATGAATATAGTTACATCCGGCGTGTATGAGCGGTATTTTTATGATAATGATATATTATATCATCATATATTGAACCCGGCGACCGGATATCCGTGTGAGAACGGTCTGCTCTCAGTGACCGTGATTTCTGCGGATGCCGCACAATGCGATGCGTTGTCAACAGGGTGTTTTGTCCTTGGAATGGATAAGGCAAAAGAACTCGTAGAAGGACTTGATGGCGTATACGCTGTTTTTATAGATGATAACTATGATGTGTATTACACAAAAGGGACAGAACGCTTTATAAAGGAGTAGTGAAATGGAAGATAATATTAAAGAACAGATACTGACATGTCTTGATATGGCGGATGAAATTGAACGAAGCGGCGTTATTAAAGACAGGATCAACACTGGTTTCAGGGAGAATCTGCGATATGAAATGCTCAAATTTCTGGCATATCTGTCCACGGCTGACGGGATTTTTACGCAGACAGAGGCTGATTTTGTGAAGGAAGCAACGGGATTTGACGCTACGGAAGGAATGTTGAAAGCGATAATAGGCAGCGAACATCTTATGGAAGCGGAATACCTTGAGAAGCCGCCATTTGCCCTTAAATGCTGTGTGCTTGCCGATGCCGGAGAGCGCACGAAGGAACATAAAAGATGTGCGGTTACTTATATAAATACTTTCCGTAATATGGGTCAGTCATATATCGCATGCAATGATGTTACTTCCGATGAAGAGATAAGAAGGCTTACGGCATATGTCGGAATGATGGAAAAATTCGCCAGAGAATACGGACTTCTTGCACCGAAGGGAAGCATCAAGGAAACTGAAGTTAAGAAAAAAACCGTTGACGAAGCCCTTGAAGAATTAAACAGCCTTACGGGGCTGGATGCGGTCAAGCAGGACGTTAACAGCCTTGTAAACCTTATGCAGGTGCAGAAAATACGTGAGGAACGCGGAATGAAACAGCCGTCTGTTTCCAAACATCTTGTTTTTGCAGGTAATCCGGGAACCGGTAAAACAACGGTTGCAAGGCTTCTTGCCGGTATATATTATTCGCTGGGAGTCCTTTCAAAAGGGCATCTTGTTGAAGTAGACCGGTCAGGACTGGTAAGCGGATATATAGGCCAGACGGCGACTAAGGTTATGGATGCGGTTAACTCAGCGATGGGTGGTATCCTTTTTATAGATGAGGCATATACACTTACAGCCGGTAAGAAGGAGGGCGATTTCGGACAGGAAGCGGTGGACACGCTCCTCAAGGCAATGGAAGATAACAGGGATAATCTGGTGGTTATCGTTGCGGGGTATACGGATTTGATGGAAGAGTTTCTCGATTCCAATCCGGGACTGCGTTCCAGATTCAACAAATATATACTTTTTGAGGATTATACGCCGAAACAGCTGCTTGATATTACCAAAAGCATGGCTGCGAAGCAGGATTATGTGCTGTCGGAAGAGGCTAAGATAAAGACACTTAATTATTTTGAAACAAGGTGTGCCAATAAGCCGGAGAATTTTGCAAATGCCAGGGAAGCGAGAAATTATCTTGAACACGCCATGGCAAAGCAGGCCGGCCGGATTGTTGCCATGAAAAAGGATAGTAAAGATATCGACAAAGATACACTTATGACTATTGAAGCAGAGGATTTAGAGGCGTAAGGCAGGGAATGCGTTTGGTTTGATTTTTTAGGCAATGTATGTTAATATTGTAGATAACCTAAATATTTGGAGGACTAATTTCAATGAAGAAAAGATTAATGGCAGCCGGACTTGTTGTACTTATGGCAGCGACAGCTTTTACCGGATGCAGTAAGGTTAAGAAAATCGACGATTCAACGGAGGCGACAACAGCTGAGGCTGAGACAATGGCACGTGTTGATGTTGACGTAGATATACCTGATTTCAGCAGCTATGTGACACTCGGTGATTATACCGGAATCGATATTGATGTGGACAGCGCCGAAGTTACAGACAAACAGTTAGAACAGGCTAAGCAGAATGTGATCAAGAACAAGACCACACAGGAACATGTTACGGACCGCAAGGTACAGGATAAGGATAAGATTCATCTTCAATATACCGGTTATCTGGATGACAAGGCATTTGAAGGTGGAAGCACCGGTAAGGACGGAACCGATTATACTATCGGAGGTAATTACATTCCTACACTTAACGACCAGCTTATAGGGCTTGAGTGCGGCAAGGAGTATTCACTTAATTGTAAATTCCCGGACAATTACGGCAAAGAGGAATTAAACGGCAAAGATGTAGTATTTAAAGTTACTGTAGATTATATTTATGGTGATGATATTGTGCCGGAATGGAATGATGATTTTATCAATACGATAACAGAAGGCAAATATACTACAACGGCAGATTACGAAGCGTATATGAAGGAATCTCTTAAGTCAAGCAATGAAAGCAAGCAGAACGAATCATACCGCGCAGCTTTGTGGGCAAAGATTATTGATAATACCAAGATAAGTGAATATCCTCAGGATAAGCATGATGAGGTATATAACCAGTTTTATGAATATATGGTAAACAGCTATAAGAGCATGGCTTCAAAGTATTCTATGAAGTATGAAGACGTACTTAAGGCATATGGTATCACGGAAGATGATATTAAGAAAACTTGTGAAGAACAGGCGAAGTCACAGCTCGAATATTGTATGGTAGCATATGAGATAGCATCAAAGGAGGACATTGAACTTTCTGATGATGAGTATAACGAGATGGCTGAGAAATACGCCAAGTATGTGGGATACAGCTCAATTGCTGATATGCAGAAGGCAATGTCACAGCAGTACCTTTATGACAGTTTCCTCATAAGCAAGGTAAGTGATTATCTCAGTGATAAGAACAATATGGTAGTTAAGGATGCTACCGAGGCTACAACAGCAGCAGAATAACCTGAACAAGGGGGCGATGGGTTGGATACAATCAGAGAAGAATTAGAAATTTACAGAACAGTTGCATCCATGACAGGAGCGATTTTGTACAGATACGAAATTGCTTCTGACAGCATGAAATTTATTTTTAGTCGTGCCGAAGCGTTAAGATATGGCTCGACCATTAATAATTATGTTCAGATGTTGTACAGACAGAGAGATACCGGCACGGGGAGCGAAATCAATGTGGATGACCTTATACAGGGACTTAAGAACCCGGAGAAGGGATATTTTGAGTGTAAGGCGAGACTGAGTAATTTCGCTGGTTTTGCCAAGTGGTATGATGTAATAGGTAAGACAACATATGATGGCAATAATGAGCCGCAATACATAATCGGCAGAATATCCGAGGTGGCTGATGCCGGGTACGGCGTACAGACCGATAATACGGACAATGAGGATTATGATAAGTTTACGGGACTTCTGGGTAAGGCCGGAATTATACGCAGACTTAATGAAATGTGTATGTCCGGAAATGGAGCGGAAGCGGCATTTGCGGAATTTAAGGTAGAAAGCATAGAGGCATATATCGGTGGCGACAGCATGACAATCAGTATCGCAGAATGTTTCAAACGCATATTCCCTTATAATGCATATGTCGGTTGTGCATCGCAGAATGAATTTTATGTAATATATAATGGCGACAGGATTAATAATGAACTGGCTATTGCATTTGCGAGACTCAAATCTGAAATACAGGGAATCATAGGAACGGCGGGATATGCGCCGGAACTTGACTGCGGTGTATATATAGGAACTTTCCAAAAAGGCCAGGAATTTGACATAATGGAAAAGGCACATATGTCATTGCTGAAGGCCAAATACCACCATCCGGGAACACTTGTTGTGTACTCCGATGAGATAGAAATGGAATTTGATGAATCTAAGAGAAAGCTGGAAGATGTTGAATTTGACCATAATCTGGTTGAGAGTGCATTAAGCATTATGTCCGGAAGCGGAGAAATAGGCGAAGCAATCAGCCTGATTTTTACCCAGATAGGCGAAAAATACGGTATCGACAGGATAGCGGTGCATGAACTTGATGCCAAGAATAAGAGTGTTAAAGTAACATACAGCTGGGTTTCACCGAAATGCCCGGATGTGGAATGCAGAATCCATAATGTTCATCTTGTCGGATATGATGACCTTGAGAAAATATATGAACAGCGCAAGATTATTATAGTTTCAGATACCAAGAACCTTGAGACTCATAAATTCTTTGCCAAGATACAGGCAACGGGACTTAAGTCATATGTGCAATGTGTTTTTACGGGAAAACACCATAGCAGCGGCTGCATAAGTTTTGAGTGTTTTGGCAGCAGACATAACTGGAACGATACTGAGATTAAGACATTTAAGCTTATTTCCCAGCTCGTGTCTTCATTTTTGCTCAATATAAGGGAATACGAGGAAATCCTTCTCGAACGTGACAGCAATGAAGGCCGGGATGCGCTTACGGGACTTTTGAAACAAGAAGTTTTTATTAAGGAAGCGGCCAAATATATCAAATGTTGTAAAGATGAGAAGCTTGCTGTGGTATGTACCGGCATGAAGAATTTTATGTCAGTTAACTCAAGATTCGGATATGCCGCCGGCGATAATGTCCTGAAGGAATACACGAAGGTACTAAAGGAAGATGAACGTTTCATAATGGGATGCAGGGTTAATGCCGACAATGTAATAATACTTGCAAAAATATTTGACAGACGCGGCAACAGACTTTCGGCAGCACTTATCAACAGGTTAAATGACGTTTTCGCAGATGGATGCGAGCAGTTATGCCCGGGATTGGATGTATCGATAACGGCCGGAATGGCAATCATTGATGATGTGTCAGAACCGGTAGAACATTACATTGATAAGGCATTATCGGCAAGAGGCAGAGCTGTCAACGGAGGTCTTGACGGAGTTATCGCGGATTAACGGCTTGACGTACGTCACAGAATATAATATTATGATAGGGTTCCGTCAGGAAATGACGGAAAAGTGTTGCATCCCGAGTTATGCGGGAGCGATAACGGAAAGGAATAAAATGAATATCAACAAGAAAACTATCAGCATGGTTATAGTCGCTGCACTTGCGGCATTGCTCATTATCATGACAGTGACCCCAATCGGCTATATACCAATCGGACCACTTGCAATAACCGTTAACATGATACCGGTTGCAATCGGGGCAGTAATACTCGGACCTTCGGGAGGAGCAGCCTTGGGATTGGTGTTTGGCCTTACTGCATTTGCCAACGCAGCAAATGTGCTTGGAACACCAAGCATTGTAGGAACAACTCTCTTTAGCGTTAGTCCGTTCCTTACGGCTGTTGTATGTATCGTACCGAGAGTCCTTGAGGGAATCTTTGCGGGACTTATATGCAAGGCATTGAACCACACATCGGTTCCGAAGGCTGCTAATTATGCCATTACCGGTTTTGCAACAGCATTTTTAAACACGCTGTTATTTATGGGAACGCTGATTATCTGCTTTACACCGACCCTCAGAGCTAACAACTGGTGGGTAGAAGGCCAGAATGTATTCGCATTTGTTGGAGCTTTTGTAGGAATCAATGCTGTATTGGAATTTGCTTTTTCGACGGTAATTACTTCGGCAGTCGGATTCGGACTTTATAAGGCCGGACTTGTAATGGTTAATGCCAAGAAAAAGACTGCATAAGACAGATAAACTGTCTGAGGAGACGAAATGCTGCTTGCAATAGATATGGGAAATACCAACATAGTAATCAGCTGCATAGATGGCAGAAACATTGCTTTTGTTGAAAGAATAAGTACAGATATATCAAGAACGGAACTTGAATATGCCATAAGTTTTAAGATGGTATTCGAGCTTCACGGGATTGGCTCGGATTCAATTGACGGAGCAATCCTTTCATCTGTCGTGCCGCCGCTTACGAATGTAATAAGCCATGCGGTCGAGAAAATTACCGGGAATAAGCCGATGATCGTCGGCCCCGGCATTAAAACAGGACTTAATATTCATATGGATGACCCGGGAAGCGTCGGATCTGATTTGATAGTGGGCGCAGTTGCGGCAATAGAACGTTACGGTGCGCCTGTTACCATAATAGATCTGGGCACAGCTACTACAATAGCGGTTATAGACCGCAAAGGAAGTTACGCCGGAGGAATCATTATCCCGGGAGTGCGGGCATCGCTTGAGGCATTGGCGTCATCCACGTCGCAGCTGCCTAAGATTGGCCTTGATATACCGAAACATGTCATCGGCAAGAATACCGTCGACAGCATGAAGAGCGGAATTGTTCTCGGAAATGCGGCTATGATAGACGGTATGATTGACAGAATACATGAAGAACTGGGATATGAGACGAATGTGGTCGCTGCAGGCGGAATAGCAAGATTGATAATTCCTGCGTGCAAACACAGAATTCTTATCGATGATGAACTGCTTCTGCACGGATTAGGCATAGTTTACCATAAGAATCATTGAGAAATGGGATAAAAATAGCTAAATGTGCCAAATATCCTTGACAAATCGGCATAAAACCATTATAAATAGTTTGTGGGTAATACGGACGGAGTATAATCGATATTATCGGATCTGTTTTACACGAATTATAATTTTGGTATTAGGAGGAATTAATACATGAACAAGACAGAATTAGTTGCAGCAATTGCAGAGAAAACAGAACTTTCTAAGAAAGATGCAGAGAAGGCTCTTAAGGCTTTCACGGATGTAGTAGCAGAGGAGTTAAAGAAAGGTGAGAAGATCCAGTTAGTTGGATTCGGTACTTTTGAAGTAGCTGAGAGACCTGCAAGAACAGGACGTAATCCAATGACAGGAAAGACTATCGAAATTGCAGCATCTAAGTCTCCTAAATTCAAAGCTGGTAAGGCATTAAAGGACAGCCTTAACTAATCAGAATATTAGAGATTATTAATGATTGACGCCTCAATATCTATTGGGGCGTTTTTGTGATTATATATTAAAGGAGTTTATGATGAGACTTGATAAATATCTTAAAGTATCCAGACTTATAAAGAGACGTACAGTTGCCAATGAGGCATGTGATGCCGGAAGAGTGCAGATTAACGGAAAGACTGCCAAAGCATCTGTCGACGTTAAAGTAGGTGATGTCATAGAGATTCAGTTCGGTACTAAGAATGTTAAAGTTGAAGTTACGGATATAGTTGAGACGACCAAGAAGGACGAAGCCAAAGACCTGTTCAGATATATTTAAGTCATAAGCACTGCGCCGCGCGCATATATTATACTAAATATGCCGAAAGGAATGACGCAGCTATGGATGATAAGAATCCTGCCGGAAACCACAGGGCAGCTTTTTCGGACAGAAGAAACGGATGTGTTACCGGAGTTAAAGATGTGATTTCATTTGACTTAAAGACAATTGTTCTTGAGACGGTCTGCGGAATGATGGTAATCAAAGGACATGACCTGCATGTGAACAGGCTTTCGGTCGATAAGGGCGAGCTTGATATATCGGGTACAATAGATGGGATTAATTATTCCGATGTGAATTCATATGCCAAGAAAAGCGAATCGTTATTATCCAGACTGTTTAAATAATTGGCGGAATTTATAGTTGAGGAATTATATGTTTTTCTGGTAATGATTGCAATAGGCGCTGCCATGTCGGCAACTTATGATGTGCTGCGGATAATAAGGCGCGCGGTAAGACACAGTGTGGCCGTTACGTCATGCGAAGATGTCCTGTACTGGATCATATGGGCATTTTCGGCATACCGGATATTCCTGTTTATTAACGATGGCTGTTTCCGGGTCTATATGATTGCCAGCATACTGATTGGTGCGCTGGGTTATTATATGATTGCCGGCCGCTTTATTGTTCCTTTCATGGGCGGAATAATAAGGAAAATTAAGGAAATTGTCATAAAAGTATTGAAAAACATAATAGAATCGTATAAAATTAGACTAATATCTAAAAAGAGCGAAACCAATGGAATCAGGGGTGGTAACATTGAGAAGAAACAGAGCAGACCGGAGAAATAAGCCGTCTAATAAATTAGTCGGTCTCGCAGTGGTCGTTATCGTAATAGCACTCGTTCTCTTTTTTAATTCACGGAGCAAAGAAATACAGGCCCGTAATGCAGAGGACGCAGCCAGAATAGAAGAACTTGAGAGCAATATAGAGGCAGAAAGCAGACGTGCCGAAGACCTTGAAGAGTACAGTAAGTACGTCAACACGAAGCAGTTTGTGGAAGAGGCAGCCAGGGATAAGCTCGGGTTAGTATATCCTGATGAGAAAGTATTAAAGGATCAGGATAAGTAATTTCTGTATGATATATCGGGAACCGGAATATACCGGTTCCTTTTTTTAGTTTGCGCGCCATGGGCGCGCTCTAACGGGTGTAAGTCCCGAACACGCCTAGATAGTGGGAAGTGTATAGCTGAACAGCAAGGGTGTCCATTGTGAGGTGGAATCTGAAAGCAAATCTCTGGTCCGACGGACAGAAATCACATATAAGGCTAGGCTACG